>Ga0208826_1000271_pt1 | contig 58619 bp, 38 predicted proteins | sample AD_UKC115_MetaG_FD_184451 | JGI IMG/M metagenome (GOLD analysis project Ga0208826, IMG submission 184451) | Active sludge microbial communities of municipal wastewater-treating anaerobic digesters from Hong Kong - AD_UKC115_MetaG (SPAdes)... | ecosystem: Engineered > Bioreactor > Anaerobic >... | reverse complement strand
TTATTTGTCTTATATACTTTTAGCTAATCAGATAACGTATATTCTAAATAAAGAACATAATTATTTGGCTTGCATACTTTTAGCCAATCAGATAACGTATATTCTAAATAAAGAACATAATTATTTGGCTTGCATACTTTTAGCCAATCAAATAACGTTTATTCTAAATAAAGAACATAATTAATTGTCTTGCATACTTTTAGCCAATCAGATAACGTTTATTCTAAATAAAAAATACAACTAATTATCTTATATACTTTTAACCAAACAGATAACGTATATTCTAAATAAAGAACATAATTATTTGTCTTATATACTTTTAGCTAATCAGATAACGTATATTCTAAATAAAGAACATAATTATTTGGCTTGCATACTTTTAGCCAATCAGATAACGTATATTCTAAATAAAGAACATAATTATTTGTCTTATATACTTTTAGCCAATCAGATAACGTATATTCTAAATAAAGAACATAATTATTTGGCTTGCATACTTTTAGCCAATCAGATAACGTATATTCTAAATAAAGAACATAATTATTTGTCTTATATACTTTTAGCTAATCAGATAACGTATATTCTAAATAAAGAACATAATTATTTGTCTTATATACTTTTAGCCAATCAGATAACGTATATTCTAAATAAAGAACATAATTAATTGTCTTATATACTTTTAGTCAATCAGATAAAGTACATTCTAAAATAAAAAATACTAATTCATAATTTTGTTTATGACAAGGCGTCATTTTACTTTATTTTGTGATTCTAATAATATTACTACTTTTTTATTACAATGATCGCATTAATTACACTATTCATAATATACTTAATTTGTATTAATATTTATACATTTTATTGTTTTGTATTTATAAAAATTTTTAATTTATTATTTTTCATTGTAATACTATTTTGTTTATTTGTTGTATTTTTCGTATATATTGTAGGTTCTTTTATGTCCTTTTCTAATTCTTCTATTTTAGGTTCTTGTTTTGTTTGTATATTAATTGTTGGTTTAGTTTTTCTGCCTCGTTTTTTTAATACTTTGTCTTCTTTTATAGATTCTTGTTTAATATCTTGTTTAATATCTTCTTTTTTATCTTCTATTGCGTTATTAGCTTTTCGTTGTTTATATAAATCAACATTTAATATACATTTAGTATTACCTTTATTTGTTTTACACATTGTTATTATTTCATCATTTTTTTGACTTTCTGTTTTTGTTGTTATTTTAATAAATTTTTTCATTTCTTCATTATTTATTTTTTTGTTTTCTTCACTATTTATTTTTTTATCTTCAATAAATTGAGGCCAATATTTACCTACTGATGAATCATATATTTCTTTCATATCTTTTTTTATTTTTTCCATTTGGTTAATATTATTTTCAATATAAGAATGTTTATCATCTAATTTAATTATGTTTATAATTGTACTAGTTTGTTTAATGATATCATCAACGTGAGACATAATAATTGCCATTTCAAAATTATCTTTTAAATAATTAAAAAAATTTTGTAATACTGAATTTATTTTTGTAGTATCACATGTAGATAAATGTTCGTCTATTGCTATAAAAGGTCCATTTATATTAAGCAAGTTTTTTAATGCTATTCGCAAAGACCAATTTATAATAAATGATTCAAAACCTGATGCCATACACATATTATGACTATTTTGACCTACTGAAAATATTTTTATATGAGGGGATAAGTCTGCTTTTCTTTGTGTGTTTGTTCCTGATTCTATTTTAAAAGTTATTTGCATATTACAAAATATTTTTATTATATCGTTCATTATTTTTTCTATTTTTGGTAATTCATGTGATAAAATGTATTTTGGTATTGCATCACGGCATATCATATCTTTATATAATTTGTAATCGTGATATTCTTTATTATTCTCATTATATTCTTGTAATGCTTTATTATAATTATCTAATTTGTTTTTATAAATATTTATTTCGTTTAGTGTTTTACTTATTTTTTTGGTTAAGTTATCATTTTCTATTATTTTAATATTCAGTGTGTTTGTTTTATCTTCGTATAATTTAATACTATCATTATATATTTGTGTATTTTTGTATATTTTAATTAATTCTTCTGTTTCTAATAATTCTTCTTTTAATTCATTTTGTATGTCATTTATTTTATTTATTTCTATATCATAATCGTCCATTGTTTTTAATATATTAACATTGTCATTTATTAATTTTTCTATTTTATCTTTCAAATAAGTTTTTATTGTATTATTTATTTTGTATAATTCTAATGTGTTACTAATTTTATCTCGTTCTTTTTGTAATATATTTTTTTTGTTAATACATGTATTAATTGTATTGTCATTTTTGTTTATCATGTTAATGTATTTATTTATATTATGTTCTTTTATAATTTGATCATATGTATCTTGATTTTTTTTATTTGTTATTAATTTTTTTATATCTTGATAATTTATTTCTTGTTTTTCTTTTAAGAAAATATTTTGTTCTGAACAATGATATATTTTTTTTTCTATTTCTAATAATTCATTATTTATATTACCTAGTTTTGCTTCCATTTCTTTTTGTTCTTTAGTAGGTATTGGTTTTTTGGTTATTTTTTTATTTAGTATTTTCTTTAATGAATTGTTATTTGTTTGATACTTTTGTTCTAAAATTGGTATGTTATCTAATAGTATTTTTACATTGTTTCCATTTTCTGCAATTTGATTATATATTTCATTACAATAATCTTGTTCATCATTAATTTGTTGTTGTATATCATCATTATTTATTAGTTCTTTGTTTATTTGTAATGTTTCAATTGTTGTTTTTAGTCTTGTAATATCATCTCTTATATTTATAATATCTTGTTCTATTTGTTGTTTTAATATTTTGTCGTTTTCATATTCTGATAGTAATGATTCATATTTTTGTTTGTTTTTTATATTTTCATTATTTTCAATGTTGTTTTTATTTTTTGATAAATATGTTTCTAAATATTTTAATTTGGCATCTGCCTTTGATGTTAATTTATCAAATATGTCCAAGTTATAATAATTAGAAAAATAATTGTATGTTTCTGTATTTGTTTCCATATTTAGGAAATGACTTTTGTGTTCTTTTTGCAACATAAAAAATATATTAGACAAATTAGAAGGATCACCAAATAAATCGGTTATAGTATCATCTAAATAATGATCTGCTAATTTATTATCATATCTCTCAAATTTATTTGTTTCTTTATTTAATATTAATAATTCTGCGCTCATTCTAATTGTTGATTTAGTTTTATCGAAAATTGTTTCTGGATTTTGAAATGAACTTTTATGAGCTCTAACTATTCTAAAAATATTATCTTCTTGTTGAATATCTATTGATGTAAATAATTTACCTGAACTAAAAGAAGATAATACATTTATAGGCGCTGTTACGTTATCACATTGACCGTGGATCGCGAAACGAATATTATTAAGTAGAGAGGACTTACCAGATGCGTTTCCCGCTTTGAGACATATAATATCTTTCATATTCATAAAATCTATCATATTATTTGGTCCATATGAATATGTATCGCCAAAATATAATTTTAATATTTTATATGGTTTTGTTGTTATTCTTCTTATTTTGAAATTTTTTATTGAATTTACAGTTTCTTCATTTATTTTTAATATTTTTTCTAGTTGGTTGTTTGGTAGTTTTGTTATTTTATTATAATTTATTAATAGGGATTCAGTAAATTTATTTATTTCTTGTTCGTGTTTTATGTGTGTTATGTCTGGTATTGGATAATTTGACATCTTAATATAATTTTATGTTAGTATAAATTTATATATGGTTGTATTTGATAAAAAAATTTAATTATTTTATTTTGATTATTTTAATTATTTTGATTATTTTGATTATTTTTATTATTTTATTATTCTTCTATTTGTTCTTCTGGTTTTAGTTTCCAACCTAATAATATACTTCTATTATCACGGTATCTATCTTTATAATATTTTTTGAGCATAATATTTGATGATACATAATTAGTAAAATATTTATATGTATATTGACGTTTTTTATCACGGCTCAAATTTAGATAATATTCAGATACTTTGAATTCATTATAAATGGTTTTTAAAGCTAAAATATCATCTTTATTTTCTGAAATCATAAATAATTCTTGTATCCATTGGTATATATCACAACATTCTTCTAAATATGCAATTGTTCTTTCACGAAATGATAATGGTATATCAAAAACATAGTTATTGTCTGCATATTCTTTATATGATGCCATTAATATTTTTAATAATGCGAAACGATGTTCTTTTTGAAAAATTTGTGTTTTATAGTATGGATTAGCTTTATAAATATTATTAGCTTCATCTACCATTTTTTCATCACTAACAAATGTTGAGCGGAATAATATGTCTACTAATCTTTCTGCATCTGCTGTTGTAGGATCTTCTTTAAACAATGGCCTATTATTACATTCTACAATTACTGTTGCATGTAATGATTTTTCAGTTTCAGACTCATTATGACCTCTGGCACATAACATACCGCCACCTGTCATTTCTTTTATAACTGAATTCTGATATTTACAATCTTGAGGAGGTTCCCTAAATACTACAAAACGTTTTTTATGCATATTAGCTTTTTCTGGGCATGAACCTGTTTTATTTGATTCAAACAATATTGAACTATTTGCAACAAATCCATATTTACCCAATGCCGAAAGTAGCAAGTCGTTTAAAAGTCCTTTACCATTTCTACCACTACTATTATGAATTATAAATTTTTCCAAGTTTCGCCCTTCTAAACATGTTGATTGTAGTTGCAAATATGCTTTTCTTTCTTCTTCTATTGGCATAATTTTATTTAATAAATCTGTTACTAATTTAGTTTGTTCTTCTGTAGGTTCTACCCAATTATTACCTGTTGTTACACTTATATAATCTTCAAAACGAAATTCGCGAAATTTATGTTCTTTCAAATCATATAACATATTGTCAAAAGCAAACAACCAATGTTTTTCGTCAAATACTATGTGAGGCGAATATGCCAATAAGCTATATCCTTTTACAATCGCTTCCATTGTTGATACGCGGTTTAATTTTTCAACAGCTTTTAAATATTTTTTTTTTAATTCAGTTTCCAAAGGACTTGAAATGATTAAATTTACATAATATAGATATAATGTAGATGATATGTATAATGATAATAATCTGCTACTATTTTCCCAATACTTGCCATTAAAACAATAAAATGTATATGAATTTTCTTTTAATCTTTTTGTTATAAATAGATTCCCAGCATTTTCTTTTAATTGATGTGCAAAGTCCATATCATTAAATTTTAATTCTTTTTTAAACATTATTTTATTATATTCTTCTTCATTATCAGTTTTGGCATAACTATATATTGTAGCTAGCGTGTAACCATTTACGTGATTTTCTTGAAAACTGTTATATTTTTTTAAAGTTTGGTCTATACCATCATAATTTTCGCCTTTTGTTGAAAAGTAATCAAATACTTGGAATCCATCATTGCCATAAATATTCATTAAAGCCATGCCTACACTTATCCAATCATTATAATTATTAAAACGATCAGTTTTAAAACATTTATCAAAAAACTGAATATACTTAAAATATGCTCGATAATATTTACTGGTATTTAACAAATTTACTATCTCATGATTTATATTATTTTCATGCAAATAATCATTTATACTATTCATTAATTCTTCATCTCGTTTTTCTTCTATTTCTTCAATTTCTTGTTCATTTGCAATATCTATTTTTTGAGGCTTTTGTTTGGGTTTATTACTATTCGTCTTATTTGTTATGTTACTTGATGTTTTATTCGTTTTATTACTTGATGTGTTATTTGTTTTATTTGTTTTATTTGTTTTATTACTCGTTGTATTTTTAATTGATGTATTATTTGATGAATTATTATTTGACATTTTTTTTTTTGATGTGTCAATTGATATTGTTTTATTAGTCAAGCCATTTTTAGTTATATTTTTACTAGTCAAGCTTTTATTTGCTGATTTTTTTGTTTCATTTGATCCATAACTAACTCCATTATTAAATATTTTATTTTCAATACAAATACTATTTTTTGGTATATATTCAACAATAAAATTAACCGTAGAACCATATATTATTTTGTGTTTCATTTTTTCATCTCCATTTTTTGATTGATTTGGATATCTAAACCAATGTTCGCTATATATAGATAAATCAATACTTTTTATGGTTCTTGTTGAGGTTTTTTTTGTAAATTCTCCAGAATTCACATAACTAAAATTTCCAAGTATTTCTTTAAGTTTTTCACAACTACAATATAATTTTGGAATACTAAAATGGTATGATTCTTTTTTTCCAATATTTTGAGTATAATATATGTCTCCAAGTTTTATTTGTATATCGTAATATACATTTAAAAAATTTTGCATCAATGTTATAAAAACACCAATTTCATTGGAATAATTATCAATATCACCAAAAACAATATAGTTCGTATTTGGATGTATTCTACAATGATAACCTTGATCATCTTCTAATTTTTTGCATATTTCTTTTAAAGAACATTTTATTAAATTTTTTTCCATAGCTTCTTTAGTCATATTGTAATTTTTTACAGAATATAAATTGTATTGAACTTTAGGGTTGCTCATTTTTTGTTTTATAATTATCTATATATCTATATATTTATATATTTTTTGATAAAAAAATTTAATTTTTTAAAAAATATATAAATGTTTTAATGTTTTGTAATATATGTTATAATTTATAGAAATAATATTATATAAAAAATAATTAATTTTTAGAATTTTATTTTTAAATTTTTCCATAAAAAAATATTATTCTATATATTTTTACGTTTAATTTGATAAAGTAATTATAAAAATAATTCCACATATTGTTCCAAACGAATATAAATGTTTTAATAACTTTATAAAAAAATGATCTACTAATATATTATTTTTTATGGATTATTAACATTTATGGTTACAAAAAAAGCGTACAAATTATTAATCACTATTATCAGTCTTATCGCTATTATTACTATTATCAATATTGTCGCTATTATCACTTTTATTAGTTTTATCTGTGATACTATAGGTCATACATATTTTTTGGTAGTTTTTACCATTAATTTCTACTGTCTTATTTTTTTTTTTAGATTTAAAATCTAAATTAATTTCGTTACATGCATACCTGATAAATGTTAATATATAATTACGTGTGCAATTTCTACGAGACCAACCAAATTTATTTTTATCAAATAGTGGAAAAAAATGTTTTTCAAAGTCGGAAACTAAATTTTTATTAATATCACTTATTATATCATCACGGTCTATGTCTTTAAAATTTTTTAAATTGTTTATCGGTGTTTTGTTTAAATTAATAAGTAATTTATTTACAAATTCAAGAGTCACGTTATATTTTTTTGAGTCACTATTGTTTATATTATCTTTTTGCGTATCATCGTCATTTATATCCATAATATCTTCCATAATTACTGTTCTTTCTTCAAACTTGTCAATAATTTCAACTAGTTCAGCTATTTTTTTTTTTATATTTTTAATATAAATAGTTCCTTCATTTTTTTTATTTGTATTCATGTAATTAGTATATATTTATTATATTACTATATAATAAATAATATTATTATAAAAAATATTTCATTTTTTTTTTACATTTTTTTATTATAAATATTTTTTTGCCATGTCAAAATTGTCATTTTTTGTCATACATTTCAATTGTTACGTAATAATATGATAATATATATAGTACATATATTTTATTGCCATGTCAAAATTGTCATTTTTTGTCATACATTTCAGTTGTTACGTAATAATATGATAAAATATATTAATATATATAGTATATATCTTATTATATGTAGATACTAATTTATATTATGACATAATATGTCATATTATGTCATTTTATATATATTGAGATTTATACAAAAAATAAAAAAAAATAATATAATAAATAATAATATAATAAAAATAATATATTATTATTGTATTTTTATACAACCAAGAAAAAATTGTGTCTAAATTTGACATTTTTGACATGTTTTTTTTGCTGATTTTTATGATTTACATAATAATTTTTAATTTTTTTTTTATTTTTCATTTCACAGATCATAATAAAGATAGAAGATAGAAGATAGAAGATAGTAAATTTTAAATTTAATTATTAATTTTCTGTTATTAATGATGCCAACATTAAGAGTAATTATTATATAAATTATATGATTTTATTAATAATGTATCTTATAAAAATATAAATATGTATTTAAAAAATGAAAATATTTATTTAAAATAAGTTAGTTATTTAATAATACAATAAAATGTTAATATTAGATAATATTGATCAAAACAAACAAGAAATAATTATAAAAGACTTACAAAATGGAGACAAAAATATTATCTTGTATTTTCAATAATACACTAATATTGAAAAAAATAATAAACGTATTATTGTATATTTTTATGATGTTAAAAAATTTAAATATATAGATGTTATATAATAAATTGCATGAATTATATGGTAATGGAATTATAATATATGATAATGAAAATAATATGTATGTTTATGATATTAGGAATAATTAAAACTTTATAATTTTTTATTACGAAAAATGTTTTATAATCTAAATAATTTAAAAATATATTTTTGGATATATTTATTATCAATTATTAAAAATATATTCCATGTATTATTTTTCTTTAAATATATGTAATTAGATGAAAGTAAAAACAAAAATATTAATTAGGTTATAATAAATAATATTATAAAATTACACAATTTTTTTTATTTTCTATATAAATATAATTATGACTAGGATAACATAAATAATGAAAAAAATATCATTGTAATAAATTACGTTTATTTGCTAAAAGAAAAAGAATTTATAAAAATCGATGAAAAATATTTATAAAATTGGAATGACTAGAAAAAAAATCATATGCGATTCTAATGATTGAAAAAATGATATTAAAATATGGAGACAAAATATTAAAAAAAAAATGTTATTAACATTTTTTTTAATGGTGTTGCACAATATAAATTACACTTAAAGTATAAATATATATCCTAATATTTTTAGTTGTATTATTGCATATTTTTTTATCATAAAATATCTTGTTATAAAAAACATCAAAAATTTTTTTAGACTTTTTTTTTTACATAATTAGTAAAAAATTTATATATATATTAACATTTTTTAATTTGCATAATGTCCTAATTAATCCGCTAAATACCATTCAAAAATAAAATATCCTCACCATTGTCAGGAATTATGAATAAATTGCGTATGTATTGGTAAATATCGCAACAATCTTCTAAATATGCATTTGTTCTTTCTTGTATTGGTAATGGAATATCAAAAATATAATTATTTGCTACATATTCTTTATAAGATTCCATTAATATTTTTAATAATGCACAACAATGATTTTTTTGAAAATTATTTGACATAAAATTTGGATTAGCTTTATAAATATTATTGCCTTCATCCACCAATTTATTATTCATAACAAATGTTGAACGGAATAATATATCTACTAATATGTGTGCATATGTAATTGTAGGATTATATTTTAATAATGGTATATTATTACATTCAACAACATATGTTGCATGTATTTCAATATCGTTATAATTACCATAATTAATATAAATATTATTTGCACATAACTCTCTTATAATAGCATTATCAAATTCACAATCTTGATAATCACCTCTAAATACTACAAAACGTTTTTTATGTAATTTAATTATTTCAGAATAAAAACTTTTTTTAGATTCAAACAAAATTTTACCGTCTATAATAATTGCACTGTCTATAATAAATCCATAATTGCCAAGACCTCGCAAAATTAAATTATTTATCATAGTTTTTGCATTATTTCCAGGGCCATTAATAATTATAAATTTTTCTAAATTACGACCTTCTAAACAAGTTGATAATAATTGTAAATATGCTTTTTTTTCTTCTTCTATTGGCATAATTTCATTTAGTAATTTATTTATTAAAGTAATTTGTGGTTCTGTTGGTTCTACCCAATCATAACCAGTTGTTATACTTATATAATCTTTATACCTAAATTGCCGAAATTTATGTCCTTTCAAATTATATACTACATTGTTAAAAGCGAATAACCAATATTTATCATCAAATATAATATCTCGTGAATATGCTATACGCTCGTAACCTTTAATTATTGATTCTATTGTTCGCCTATTTTTTAACTTTTTGATATTATTTAAATATATACTTTTCTTTTTAGTATCTAAAAAACTTGTTATTATCATATTTTCATAAAATTGATAAAGTGCAGAAGATATATATAACTTTAATAATCTATCATCATTTTCCCAATATTTACCGTTAAAACAATATAATGTGTAATTATTTGCATTTGTTCTTTTTGATATATACAAGTTTCCAACATTTTCTTTTATTTGGTATGCTATATCCATATCATTAAAATAAAGACCTCGATTAAACATAATATTATTATATTCTATTTCATTGTCATTTTTTGCATAATTATATATTATTTCTATTTTATTGTCTATTAAAATATTTTTTTTGAAACTATTATATATTTTTAAAGTTTCTTCTTTGTTAATATAATTTACACTTTTGCAAGCGAAATAATCAAATATTTCAGATGCATCATCACCATAAATATTCATTAAAGCAGATCCAATAATTGACCAATTATCATGATTATTAAAACGTTCAACGTTAAAACATTTGTCAAAAAATTGTACGTATCTAAAAAATACATTATAATATTCGCTAACATGTAATATATTAACTATTTCGTGTTTTATATTATTTTTTTCAAAATATTTATTCGTTCTATAACCATACATTGGGATTTTTGATGTAATTATATATTCTTCATTTTCCGTTATTTTGGAGTCCGTATATTCTTCATTTTCCGTTATTTTGGCGTCCATATTTTCTTTAAAGCTCGTAATTATATAATTATATAATAATATAATGGTATAATGGTATAATGATATAATAATAGTTATAATTTTCATTTTTTTTGTATGAATTAATAATTATGAATATACTAAAATGCATGAATGATGCTTTCAATAACTTGGTAAATGAAATAAATAAAAAAACATTATGATAAATATATTGATTATAATATATTATATGAAAGTTGGTTTTATAATAATTTACCAAATGGTTGGGTAAAATTTATAAACACAATATAATATTATATGGCGGTATGTTTAATACTAGATTGCCTGATATTTGTTTTAAACAAAATTAATAATAAATAATTAATTATATATTATCTTCATCAGAATCAAACCTATAATTATTTATCATATTCAAAATTTTTTTCCAAAAATTATCTTTTGTTTCCTCACCACCATCATCATCAGCATCATCAGCATCATCGTCATCGTCATCTTCATCATCTTCATCATCTTCATTATCATCTTGATTATATTTTGCAAATCCCTCAATTCTTAATTTTTTATCTAATACATATTCTTTAAAAAAATTACATGGTTCACAATCAATATCATAATGATCAATTAAACTATCCCACATATTTTTTTTGGCACAACGAAAATATAAATAATTTTTGTCTTCATTTTTATTTACGTCACATGGTAAACCACATTTACATATAGGCAATTGTTTTATATGATCATTATTTGGAAATGAATAATTTATATCTAATCTAGTATATTTTCCACCTCTGATATTATGCCAATATTTTGGATGATTAACCATTAAACATTCGGCTATTTGATTTTCAACATATAAATTATCGTATTCATCATCTTCGTAATCATTAAAATTTTCTAATAATTCATAATCATATTCATTTTGATATAAAATATTATTAATTACATTTTCATTATAATCTAAAAATCTACCTATTTTATTCAATTTATAAACGGCGACTAAACAATCAGGTTCATATGTACTAGTATTAACACCACCATTGCCATTAAAGTGATTTTTTAACCTTGTGAATAATTTTGTAGTTTCACCAACATAATATTGGTCATCATCACATTTTAATATGTATATCCAATGCATATATTATATAGACTAATTATTATGATATTGTATTAACGCATTTTTATTATACTTTCATAGTTTATTTGTTGTGATTTAACTTTTAAATTTAATTTAAATATCATAAAAAAATATAATTATTATTTCAAAAACTTGCTAATTCTTTATAAATTTATAGGTATCATCTTCAAAAATTATTCTACCATTACCAAATAAATTTGTTAGTTTGTCAATAACTTGCTCAAAATTTATATTTAAAAAATCCATTGAAATATTTGTTATGTCAGTTATAACTTGAATTGTTATTTTATTATTCCTACTATTATTAATATTATTTTGTATAACGTTATTCATAGAATTATTTGTTATAATATTATTATCATTGTTATTGTGTTCGTTATTAACGTTATTTATTGATGTATCATTTATTATATTTGATAGTTTAATTTTTTCATATTGTGAATTAAATAATGAACTAATATCGTAATGATCAATTTTATTATGATATGCACAATATTTATAATAATCATCACGATGATTATTATAAAATATATAATAATTGATGTTATTATTATTTTTATCATATATTATGTTATATGAAACTGGCAAATTGCATGATGCATTATTACACACGGGATAATATTTATAACCACCATCGTCACATAACACACTATTATAATTCTTGTCCATCCCGGACGAATGCAATTTGAGAACATCATATAAATTAATTGCATAAATTATACTATCTTCATATGTTTTCGTTTCTACCTGCATATATTTACAATCATCTAACATTAAAAAATAACATATTATACGTTTAATTATTTTTTTTTCAATATTATCATAATCATCTATTTTAAACAAAATATTCCTAAATCCTGGTAATTTAATACTACTATTTTTTATACCAAAACAAATATTAACATTGTCATGATTTTTTAATAATTTGTCAAAATCATGTGTAAATTTACCATGGTATTTGCTGTCAATATTATCTAAGATTAACATGTTATTAACTAGTATGTTAATATTTAGTTTAGTGTTTTTATAATAATTATTTTCATTTTTATTTTGAAAAATAATTATTATATAAATAATACATGCTAACATAATTATATAAATTATGTTATCTCAAAGATTTTCAAATTGTTTGATACAATTATTAGAATATAAACTGAATGCAGAAATATACGATAATTCGTTTCCACACAATAATAAATATCAAGCATCATTTACACATAATATTTTATCTAAAATTTGTAATATGCCATGCAACAATTATTTTTCAGAAGATGCAACTAATTTACATAATTATGTTATGAATAACATTAGGAATATACAAAATAATCGAACAAATACATTTGAACCTTATGAAGATTCAATTAATTGGGGATTACAATATTTAGATTTTATGCAGGAACATACACAAAATTATTTAAATGAATTAATAAATATTTCATTAGATGATAATTTTGTATTTGATAATAATTTTTATCAACGGTTTAATAATTCTATAAATAATGATGAAAAAGTAATATTATTGTTGCTGATAGATATACATATTACTAGATTATTTAATAATTTTTATTATAAATGGTTAGCAAATAGAGGACAATTTATACAAGATATCAGACACATCGAAACAAATTTTCAAATAAAATTTATACCTCATGACATAGCTAGCACATATTTACATAAATTAATATCATATGTTCAACAATTAAAAAATAATGATATTAAAATATTTATCGAATATTTAGAACAAATGGTAAATAATTATAGAACAATAACATCACCATTACATACACCTAACATACCAAATATACCCGTTACAAATCTCACTGATGCTGAACTAGATACATTACTATAAAAATAATTTTAGATCCCATTTTTGTTATTTTTTTCTTATATTTTAAAAGAAAAAATAATTTTAGATCTCGTTTTTATTATTTTTTTATAAAGTTAATTACAAAATTTAATTGTATAAAGATTATTTTTTAATGGTAATATAACTTAAAACAAATTGTTGTTAAAGTTAACGATATGGTTTATTAAAATAATAATCAAGATTGTGATAACAAAATTAAATTTTTTATACTTGAATATTATAAATAAATATACGAATCGCAAAATTATAATATATATAAATAATATGCACCGAATAATTATATACATAAACATGGCAAAAAATATAATGTTTAGCAATTACAACCACAAAACATATGTTGGCAATGATCAACAAGTCCTCATGCCGGAAAATTTAAAAATAAATGATGACAAATGTTTAGAATGCAATACACAATTAACTATAAAAAGTGAAATACGTAATGATGTAAGTTATGAATGCAAATATTGTAGGGGTAGTTGGAATGGAGGTTGCAATTGTACATTTGAAAAATATAAATGTACATATATTAGTTGTGAAAAATGTATTAAAAATTATAAATGTTTTTTATGTAAAATATATGTATTCGATATATGTAAAAATTGTAATATATGCGAATTTTGCATAGATAAAAAAATTTTAAATGAACGTATTAATAAAATTAATTATGTATTAAAAGTAAATTATAATGAAAAAGACGAAGCCAAAAAATTAGGCGCAAAATGGGATGTTAATCAAAAAATATGGTTTATTCCATATGGTATAGATTATAATAAATTTACAAAATGGAAAATGATTAAATATAATAACAACATAATTTATGATTGTCGTTCGTGTTTTATAGAATGTGAAAAATGTAAAATAAAATATTATAAAAAATATATAACTTATTGTATAGATCTTAAAATTACGATATGTAAAGAATGTATTTATTTATGTGATTTATGTTATAAAATGAATTCTAATAATTTAATTATTTACAATAATAATAAGATGTGTGAAAAATGTTTTTACATAAAATATAATCCAAATTCTAAAAAAAAAAAATATGAATTAGTAACAAAAAATACTAGTTGGAATTATAACTATTTTGACAAATGGTTATTAATAGAAATAAATAAAAATTGTAAATGTTGTAACGATACATATTGGTTCATTATTAATGATAATAAAAAACCAAAATGGTCTAAATATCCATCTAATTGTTTTCCTTATAAATCATGGCAACGTGATGATTATGAGTATTTAGAAAATTTATGCGAAAAATGTTATGATTATAGGCATGACAAATTATTAAACAAATTTATCAACAAAAATCCTAACCCGAGTAATATAAATTATATATATTGCCTTGATAATTATAATTTTAGATGGGTAAAAACAAATATAATTAATTATTGTAAAAAATGTAACGGACAAATAATATTATCTGAAAACAAAAAAAATTTAAAAGATAATTTTAAATATTGTAAAAATTGTGATCCGACGGATAAAAATCATAAATATATATTTACCGATAATTGGATATTAAAAAAAGTACGCATTTTTGATGGAAAACATAAATGGATAAAGCCAACAAATATATATAATGAAAATTATAATTGCGCTTGTATAAAATGTAAATGATAAATTACATTAATAATGTTATTAATTATTTTTTCCTATTAGTCATAAGTTTTGATATATTTATTTAACTAATAAAATAATATCCGTCTATTATTTTAATACAAAATATACTAATGTATAAAATACTTGTAAAAATAATTAGCATAATAAATACAATTTGTCCAGGAATAAATAAGCCAAAATATTTTAATAATTTATTTTGTTAAAATTATTAATGTATGTATTTTTTATGATAAATAATTTTAACAAAATAAATTATTAAAATATATTGGCTCATTTATTCCTGGACGAAGTGTATTAATATTTTTTCATCATATTTTTTATCATATTTAATATCATATTTAATATCATATAAAATGAATACTAATAAAATACATAAAAAATTACAAAATTACATTATTAATAAAGAATACAAATAACACATTTTATATTTTAACAAAATTGACTACGATAATTATAAAAAAAAATAAGATAATGTATTTTAATTTATTTTTGTGTGTTTATTATTTATAACGATACATAATTATAGACATAGCAATATTATTAAATTATATATTAAGTTATGTTATTGCGATAACAAATTATTCTAATTCTATAAAAAATATTAACGATATTGTTAAATTATGTATTATATTATTATTGCAATAACAAATTATTCTAGTTCATAATTTAATAATATTGTTAACATTTTTAATTAAAAAATTATCAACCATTTTTAATTCAAACAAGCTTGGAAATTTTCCCAAATTATTTTTTATATATTCTTCTTTGTAGTCTCCTTCACTATAAACACTTGCACTATAATCTAATATATCAAAATATTGATCATCATCATCATCATAACTATTATGAATAATGGCTATATTTTTTAAATTTGTCTTGTAACTACATGTTTTAGCATCTAATAGTTCAGAACTTTTTAAAGTAAATAATATATTTATAATATATTTTATTTTTCTTAAAAAATTACATCTAACATCATATTGTAAAATATTTTTTTGAGTGTTTATTTTATAGTCTAATTTTTTATTATAAAGTTCGTTCAATAAATATATTTTTTTATATGATAAATCTGAAATGCGAATACTATCATCACATATACATTGATAATAAATGTGATATATCCAATATAAAACATAAATGGAAGAATGACAATCGTTAGACAATGTTAAACATTCAAATAAATTGTCAATGAAGTCGAAATTATTTTTTAACAATAATTTAAAATTTTTACTCCACAAAATTACTTGCCTAATATAATTATCGTAAAAACATGTCATGTCTATCATTTTGTAATGTATTTTAATATATTTAAAATACTTTATTTTATCATATATAATGCCTTTATTATCATTCAATAGTATTTTTATATAATTATAATAAGATTCAATATAATTATTTGATGGACAATAATCATATATATTTTTGATATGATTGATATCTTTGATATTTAGAATAGTAAATACTTTTCCTATTTTTTCAATTATCAAAAATAATAAAGGCTTTACACAATCTTTTATATTTTCTATCTGTTGCCTAAAAGTATTAAAAATTAATTCAAGGTTCTTTAAAAATAAAGTAGAACCATTTTCATTAGGATTATCCTTTATTAAATTCCATATTGTTTCTGAAAAATATTTTTCTAAAGGTTGGAATAACGGAAAATTATAATCAATTATATATTTTTCTAAATCTTCATTTTTATTTTCTTCATAATTTATTATTTTCAATAATAATCCTTGACAATCACTACAAAATAGAATTATTTTCGGTAGCAATAGACGAAATTCTTGATTCTTTTTTAAATCAATCAAATTATCATTAATTACGCTATTTATTACTTTTTTAAAATTATTAAAACCATTATTATCTATATTATTAAATATTTCTTCTTTATTATTTTTTACATAATCTTGTAATCTTTCTATTTTTTGTTCGTTTGTTAATTTATTCCAATATATATTACCAAAATAACTAGAACCTACATAATTTATATCCAAATTATTTAATTTTTCAAAATTTTCTAATAATAACATATTTATTAAAATATTTTTACATGATATAGGTATTATATTACAATTAATTTTTTTTTCTTGTATGACTTTATTAATTTGTTCTAATAATGCTTCGTGTTCAGTATTATTTAAATTATTATTCATTAAATCATCACATTTATTTATTAAAATAATTAATTTAGTATTTATTAAATTATCTGCATTTTTTTTTATAATATGTGTTTGTATCATATCCAAAATATCCAATTCATCGCTAGTATTTAAACCGCTAGTAATATCAATAATCATTATAATAATATCAATATCCAATGAATTTTTTGTAATATAATCTGAATACTTGTTTTTAGTTGTAGAATCATTTATACCAGGAAAATCAGTAATATTTATTCTAAATTCTCTATCATTATCAAATAAATTATTAAATAGATTTACATCATAAATATTAGGTATTATTTCGTCTATACCATTTTCATATAATTTTTTGTTTGTTTTAATATTATTATTATAAATATTATCTATTTCTTCTTTTTGTTCTATTTCATTTATTTGAGGTAATGGTTCTTTATATGATTGAGGATTCATAGTACATTTTTTTAATGAAACAGGTGTAATATAATTTGCGAATAAAGTATTGATAAATGTTGATTTACCTGCTGAAACAGTTCCGATAACGTGTATATTAATATGATTTTCTAACATTATAAAGATTTTAATATTTATAATGTTATTGGGTTATTTGTAAATATTATTTTCATTTTTTAATTTAGAAATGGTAATAATTGTTTGTTAATGTGTTATTTTTTTAATATATTTTAAAAAAAAATAATTATCATATAAATAATACAAACTAACATAATTATATAAATTATGTTATCTCAAAGATTTTCAAATTGTTTATTACAATTATTAAGATATAAAGTAAATGCTGAGACATATGATAGTAATACATTACAAGATAATCAAAGAAATCGTGCCTCATACACACACAATATTTTACCGTTGTTTTGTAATATTCCATGTGAATATTTTACACAAGACAAATGTAATTTACAAAACTATGTTATAAATAATATTAGATATATACAAAATAACATAACACCTACATTTGAAAATCGTGAAAATATTATTAACCAAGAATTATCATGTTTAGACAATATGCAAGGTCAAACACAAAATTTTTTTAATGAATTGATAAATATTTCATTAAATGATAATTATGTTTTTGATAATGATTTTTATAATCGTATTAATAATTGTTTAACTAATAATCCTATAAATAACAATGAAAAATTTTTATTATCATTGCTAATAAAAATACATATCATTAGATTATTTAATAATTTTTATTATAAATGGTTGGTAAATGAAAATCATTTTAATGATGATATTGAATATATAAGGGCGAATTATGGAATAAATTTTTACCCTGATGATTTAACAAGTAATTATTTACAAGGATTAATAACATATGTTGAAAACAATTTTAATAATATTGATAATATTGATAATATTAGAAATTTTATTGAATATTTAGAAAATATGGTAGCTAGATATGTAGGAATTCAACCACCATTCTAAAAAACTGTTTTGTTTATATTTGTTTCTAAATTATTAATTATTTTTTTTTATTATTTTTAGTGATTTGAAACAATAAAAAAAATAATTAATATGTTAATAAGGATTAATAAATTAATTTTATTTTTTTTATTGTTTATTAGGTGTATAAAAAAAATTATTTAAAATAAAATCAATGACATATAATACTTTAATTGTCAAAAATAATAAAATAATTAAACAGGTAAATAATTATCATTTGTAAATTTTTTTTCACACAATTCGAAACAATAATTAGTTTCATTATTAGTTTCTACTTGATATATTGTATTATCATTTAACAAAGTTCCTTTAATTTTTGTGTAATATTTATCATGAGATACATAATTTATTATTCCATTAAACATGCCATATTCAGTTTCTAAATCATTGATAATTACTGGAAATAATCCAAATCTATTTGAAGAATAAACATATATGTATATTTTTATTGAAAACAATATTACCAAACTAATACTAATAATAGCAGACCATAGGTAAAATAATTCACATGTTTCATCTGTAGAAATAATTATAATGGTGCAAAGTATTATGTAAATATAACATAAAAATGAATACAATAATTTTATTTTTTTAAGAAAATGTTTTTTTTTAGTAATAATATTAGCTATTTCTGGTATTTTCGTATAATTATTAGTAATATACTCTTGAACGTTCAAAATAATATCTTCGTTATCTTTATTATAATTATTTAAATTATCACATATCATATTTTCTTTATCGGGAATACAATTAATGATTTCTTGCCAAAAATCATTATTTTTTGTCAATGGTATATAATTACCAACTGATACCATACCAAAATATTTAAAATATTGGTTAGCTATTTCTCTTATACTACTTTTGATTTCATTAATACGATTCTCGTCGTTTAATACTAGATTTTGTTTTGTTACAACAAACAAAATAGGAACGTTTGGTATGTATTTATTCACAAAATTTATAGATTTTCTAACCATACCATTTGGACGAATTCTAGTTCCATCTAAACAACACAAAATTATATCAAAATTATAGTCTGAAAATTCTTTCGCAATTTCTTCGTCGGAATATTTGCCTTCAATACCTGGAATATCATAAAAATTCATTGTTAATTCACTAATATCGATACTATATTTTGTTAATTTCCATGTTTTTGTATGCATATTAGATACTGGAGCTTTATTCACGCCGGTAATAATATTAATTAACGAAGATTTTCCTACACCTTCTTCACCTACTAAAATAAAATTAATCTCTTTACTAGAAAAATTTAACATTATTTATAATACCTTTTTATAATAACACATTGTTATTAAGTTATTTTAACTATTTTAATTTCAATTTTTTTTTTTGATCAAGTAGAACATATTAAAATTAACAATGTTAATTATAATTAAAAATGATTAAAATATTAATCACATAAAAATGTTATTATAATAAATTGAAGCAGTTTAATAAAACAGAATATTAATACTTGTTTATATTAATTGTATAAATTAATAAAAATGCAAAATTATAATGCATAATATGTCTTGTTCCAATTAAATAATAATATATATAAAATAAATATTATTGATGACAAAATTGAGGAAATCAAAAAATAATTACGAATTATATTTATTTAATATATTGGATGATCAAATATTAAAAATAGATGCTGAATATAAAGAATTGGAAAAATTGATTGAATATTTAATTGATAATAAATATAATAATAAAAAAAATATTAATAATGAAATTTTTTAAATAATGCTTTAGATATCAAAAATAAATATTTCAAAAAGGATAAAAATAAATAAAATATTATATTTCATTTTTTATTATACATATAATTTTTTATTTACATAGTCTATATTATGGATAATGTATTAAAAAAAAAATGAAATATAAATTATTAAAACCCTTCATGATAAATATGTATATATTAATAAAAACAAATATGAAACATTATATTATATTTATATTATTAGCTAGTATTTTATGCAATATACAATGTTTAAAATATCGTTTCGTGAATGGGATTAATATTTGTGATCCTATTAGTAGAAATGATATATATCCGCGTTATACTGAAGAATTAATAATGAAATCGTATAATGAATGTACTAAAAATAAAAATAATAATGTGAATTATGGTTTAATTGGAAGTCTTGCTGCTGTAACTGGATTCGTAGTTATAACTGTGTCTACTGGTGGAGGAGCTGCATTATTAGGAGGTTTAGCAACTTTAGGTTTTGGTTCGTTAGCTGCTGGAGGTTTAGGAATAAAAGGTGGTATATTCGTATTATCCGGTATAGGATTTTTATCAGGTATTACTGTTCATGAATTTTCAGATATGTATTGTAAAAACCAAGCAATTAATATATTGGACAATGAAATTAATAAATGTCATTATGATTATTATTATAATGATAATAAAGTTATATTCCAAGGTTATTTTTGTGATAATTTACCTCAAGGACAAGGTAAATTATATGATAATAAAGGTTCTTTAATATATCAAGGTAGATTTATAAATGGAATTCCCGAAGTTTGTTATGATTATGGTTATTAATTTTTTTTTATTAATAAAAAAAGCATTAAAAATATTATATATTTGACACACAACTATTAAAATACCATTTACAAAAATATATCTATTAAAAAAATTTTTAACGTGGATGAAATTTTCATAGACGAGGAGGAATTTAGCTATAACGACATCCAAACAAAATTTGGATGTTTATATGATATTGCCATATAAAATAACATAATCATGAACCAATTAATATTGAAATAAATGTAATGAATAATATTATTAAAATAATAAAAAAACACCGAAAAAATAATGTTCGTTAAAATAAATACAATAGATAATATTATTAAAATGATAAAGAAAAAAAATAGAAAAAAATTATTTAATTTGTTAAACTTTTTTTTATTATAATATCATGCGTGTTTCACAAGAAAATAAAATAAAGTATTTTAATATAATGAATATAATGGATAATTATATATGCAAGCTTAGATTTCGTATAGAAAAAGCTGCCCCAGAAAAATATCGAACAAAGTGGGCAAATGATTTAAAAAAAAATATATGTGATGGTGGATGTGAAAAAAATCATATTATAACACGTAAAATGTTATCTAAATGTTCCTTAGATGTAAATAAAAATTTACCATTATTAAATAGATCTGAAGGTGGTATAGGTGGCAATTGTAATTTAACAAATAAACAATTAAGATATCAAGATTTTATATTGAATCAATATAATGAAGATTATAACCAAAATGATATAATTATTAATGTTATTAATTCTAATGTAGAAAAATGGTCATTTAATGAACTTGATGATATACGTAAAGCATATATTAAAGTTTTTAATAATTTTATGTGTGAAAAATGTACAATTGGTAGTATAGAATTTTATGATCCAAAAAATTTATATGATTCTGATTGTTCAGATGATTCAGAATAATTATAATATTTTATATTTTATATTTTATATTTTATATTTTATATTTATTTGTCATAATTTATTGTTTAATACATTATGCTCATAATTTCATTTTTTTATTGTACTTATTAATAATATTCACATGAGAATAGTTTAATTTAATATACTTATTAACCTAGTTTATTTATTATGATTTTAATTTTTTAAATTTGATTAGCTATTATAAAAAATATTATTACTATTAATATTATATAATTTAGACTGTTTAACACTACCTATGACCAAATATTAATAATATTTGGCATAAAAATCAGGCCTTGTTTTTATCTAAAAATTGAAAAAATTTTTTATATAATGTGTCTTTAAATAATGACATTAATAATAACCAAATGAACATTGTATTAAATAAAAATATAAATCATCTATTACATAATTTTAAATATTGTAATAATATTCATAATCTTAAATCATGTAATAATTTAATATGGATAATATGCGATGTTCAACAATTATCACAAATTGATATTATTAAAAATATATTTTATAAAAAAATATTTATCGTAATTGATATTGATAATATTGATAATGAAGAACAAATTAATATTGAAAAAAAAATAAAAAAACAAATTGACAATCTTAATAATTCTAATTTGTTTGTTAAAAATAAACTATATGGTTGGAATGTAATATTAGATGTCATTAAAAATAATTTGGAAAAAAATACTTTAAGTATAGATTTTATATATAATTATAAATTATATTTGGTATTAATTATATTATGTTTTAGTATTATAATATTTAATCAAAATAAAACCATAAACATGTTAAACAATAATTATGATAATTTACATGACGAACATGATATTTTACAAAATGATTATAATACTTTATATAATAATTATAATAATTTACAAAATAATTATAATAATTTACAAAATAATTATAATACTTTATATGACAACTATAATGATTTATGGCATAAATATGACATAGAACATATTAAATATAACGAATTAAAAAATAAAATAAAAAAATATGTAAAATTATGTAAAAATTGCTCACGCAAAAATACTATTTTACTATTAGTTATAACATATTAATCAAAATCAATTATAATTTTTTATGATATAATAATGTTCCATCATCATTATAAAATTTACCTAAATTAAAAGTATTTCCATACAAAGTTCCTTCATAAAATATATTACCTGATTCATAATATATTTTGTCTTGTATTAAAATGTTGTTATTACCTTTTTCATTTAATACTAATAATTTTAATTTTATATTTTTAGTATTATAATGTTTATATGTTATTGTTTTAACAAATATATATTTATTATTGTATATTAACCGGTGTATTAAGCATAATATACCTGTTAATAGCGCTGCTGTAACGGTAAATATAAATGTGTCTGCATGACACATACCTTTGTGTGAACAAAATGTCATAATCACACAAACTATAGCAACGATAGGACCTATGAAACTATTATCATTTTGTTTATTACAATAATTTAAATATTCATTAGAATATAAATTTTTATCGTAAAATTGTTGTTGTATTTGTTGTATGATTGGTATAGTTATATTATTTTCAACACTATAATATTCTTTTATATCACTTCTTTCTACTTTATTGATGTCATTAAATAAAGTTTTATATTGTCCATTTTTGTCATTATAATTATTAAACCATTCTGTATGTACTAAAGATTTATAATAATTTATATTGCCGGTTTCAGTTCTAACATAATTATTTAATTTGTCAGTTTCAGTTCTAACATAATTATTTATAATATTGGTATTTGTTGTTTTTTTTATTATTTGTAATAATTTATGTTCTTTATTCATAGCAGCATGTAAATATGTAGGTAATGTATATATACCTGACGTATCGTTGCCAACACTTGATCGTCTGTAAGTATTTATAAAATTAGGCATGGATATTTGATCTAGAAGATCGCATTTTGTAATAATTACTGATGTTCTGGATAATAAATGAGGAAATTTATTTAAAACTTTTTTTGCTTCTATATCAATTTCTCTAATTTTATCTTTCGTAGCACTTATACAAAACCACACATAATCAATATAATCTACTTCTTTTAATATATTTTCTAAATGCAAACAAGACTTGTCAAATGATTGTAAAACATGATCAAATACACCTGGAGTATCAATTAGAATACATTCCTGATTTTCAAAATTATAATCATAATAACTAATGTCTGTAGTAGTTCTACTTAATGATTGTGTGTATTGATCACCTTCAAATGTTTTGGCCGCATTTGGTATAAAGCAATTAATTAAACTAGACTTACCTACACCTGAAACACCTACTAATAATATGTTTTTTTTGTTCATGTTTTTTGTTATTATGATTATTATAAACTAATATGATAATAATGGCATTTAAAAATATTTATTTCAATTTTTTTTATTATTAAGTTTGTTTTTATAAATGATGGCTAATTGTGATAAAATTATTATCCGAATATTTAATTCGTTTGTTAATTAATATATATTTTTTTTATTTATTATTTTTAGTATATATTTTACTGCTAAGATATTATTATATTTATTTGCATCTCAAGTTTATATTTTAGTATTCTAATCAATAACAAAAAAAATGAATATATTAATACATATTATATATATATGGTATTACTTTATAAATAATATATAATAAAATGTCTTGCCCTTGTAATACAAAAATAGGTTATGCTTATGTAGTTGATAAAATAGGAGATCCAAAAGAAAATAAAATATATATTCAAAATTATATTAACAATAAGGATTTACAAAATGAAGTATCAAATGGTAATAAATATTTAGTTTGTTCTCATGATTTAATATTATCAAAATATGAATCTAATATAAGAAAATCACATTTTTTTCATAAAAATAATATTAATATGGGTATGAGTGAATGGCATAAAAATTGGCAATCATATTTTGAGAAAAAAGAAATTAAAATAGATGATCATATTGCCGATGTTATTGAAAATAATTTTATAATAGAATTCCAATATAGCAAAATTTTAAAAGAGAACGTTATATCTAGAAATAATAATGCCAAGAATAATAAATATGAAATTATTTGGGTAATTGAATGTTCAGAATCAATAGAAGTAACAAAATTATCATCTAATGTTGTTGATATTATTAAAAATGGTGATTATATTAATGATAATATTAATGATATTGCAATTGAGCAAAAAGATACAGATAATAATTTAAAAACAGAATCAGAATCAGAAAAAGATTTAACTAATGACCATTATGATATTGATAACTATTTTATTGAATTTACTGATGAAAATTGGAAATATGAAAATTTTATGGATTGTGATTATATATATTTGGACCATAATAATATAATTTACCGTATCAATCCTAAAAATATTAGAGGTAAAATGATTGATGTATTAGGATGTAAAACAAAAGAACAATTTATACACTCATTAAAAAATAATACTAATATATGGCCAACTGAAATAACTAAGCAATGTAATTTATATTACAATCAACGGGGAGCCGGATGTGGTAAAACTTATGAAAGTATTCAACTAATTAATGATGTTGATTTGTTCCAACAAAAAAATATTTTTATATACTTAACAAAAATGCATTCAGCAAGAGAAGTAATATATAATGAATTTCGCGAACAGTATGAAAGAAACAGCTTACAAAATATAACAGAAGTAAAAGAAAAAAATACAGCAAAACAATATTATATTACTTATAAAAATACTAAATATGATACTAATAATGATATGATAATAGCAACCATAGATTCTTTAATGTTTGCTTTAAAGCCAAAAGGTTTCAGTAGTTATAGTAAAGATTATTTCAGAGAAATTGTAAAATCAGTCGAATTTAATAAAATTGATAGTAAAATAAAAATGGCAGGTAAAGATGTTTATCTTGATAAAAAATGTTTAATTATTATTGATGAAGCTCAGGATTTAGATCCAATATACATTTATGCAATTTATAATATAATTTTGAACGTTAATGCAGATGTTTATATTATAGGAGATAAATTACAAAGTATATGGTCCGAAAATAATATTTTTACATTTTTAGAAAAAAATGATTTGCCAAAAATTAATTTAATTAAATCAATAGGTAAAAATCATGTTATGCGTTTTCATAATAAATTATTTAAAAATATGATTAATGATGTTGTCGATTTTAAAAAGTATGATTTGGAACCAATACAAGACATATGTAATATTAAATGTAATTATTTACATGAAGACGAAATAACGCCTTTGGAATTAATACATCAATGTGTATCAGATGTTGCTAAAAAAGAGGATGTTTCAGAAATGGAGAATTTTTTAGAATCACAAATAAAATCAAAACTCGATGAACATGTTACTAAATATAATTATTTACCAAAAAATTTTATGTTTATTTTTACTATTTTAAAATCAAATATATTAGCTAATAGATTAGAAACTTTTTTACAAAATTATTGGATAAATAAATTTAATGATGTAAATTATAAAAATTTTATTATGAATAGTACAGATAAAAAATATGATTATTATAAAAATTTAATAATAAATAATGAATATACCCAACATGTTTATTTACATAGGTCTGATGAAGGAAAAAGTATTAATTTAAAAGAATCAGAAAATGCTACAAGAATATTATCTATTCATTCATCTAAGGGTAATGGTTGTGAAGTAGTATTTTTATTAGATTTTAATGAAATGAAATTAAAAAGATTCACAAATAATGAAATTAATTTGCAATATGAGTCTTTATTTCATGTTGCACTCACAAGACAAAAAAAACATCTTTATATTTGTAGCAAACAAATAAATAAAGAAAATAAAATTAACGGTAAGGGAGATAATATAATAAATCGTTTTAAAAATAATAATTATATTGAAACTTGTTCTATTTATACTGAAAAACATAATTGTAATATGTTCAGAATTTCAAATATAATAGATTATGCATTAGATATTAATGGAGACAGTAATATTATTCAAAAAATTTTTAGTGATAAAGATTATCAAAAATTATATCTTATAGAAGAAAAAGAACAAAATAAAAAAATAATTGATATGGGTCATCATATTATTCGTAAATATTCCATATTATATTATTTTTTGTTTAATTTACATAAAGATACAGATAATGATACTAATCAAATATATAGAATTTTAGAGGATATTAAAAATTGTACTGTAAATAAATACAATGGAAATGTTTATTATCAGCATTTATATCATTTATATGATATAAATAATAATTGTAAATGTAAGTGTGAGGATAGTATATGTATTGATCTATTATTATGCAAAACATGTTGTAAAAATACAATTCCGATACTTTCATATGATGATAATAATAAAAATATATATTTAAACATTTTAGAAAAAATTATAAAAAATATTCAAAATAAAATTAAAAAAGAAAATTGCAAAAAATTACCCCCTTTATGTTTTATAGAGACCATAATTTTTGGATATATTATGCAAATTAGAATGAACGGTGCATACACAGAAATAACTATTTCTGATATTTATAATATATTATATTATTATGATTCAACAATACACACGATAAATATAATTAAACATAGTAAAAAAATCACAAACAAATGCTTGTGTTCAGAATTATTCACGAAAAAGCATAAATTAACTATTCCTAATATGGATATTAAAAATAGCATTATGGATCATTATAAAAAAATTAAAAAGATAAATAACATTTATAAAATATATAAAGAAGAAATATATAAATATACAAATTATAAATTATCTTTTAATTTTCTTCATCATTTAAGAATAAGGGATGAAGATGGTGATAAAAAACATCCAATAAAAATATCGCATAAAACAGATATTATTGGTTATAATAAAGAAATATGTGTAAATTTTATAATATCCCCAATATTTGACAAGTTAAATATTTATAAAAAATTAACTGAATGTATATTTACTAATTGGATAACTAAACATAATACTAAGAAATCAGATAAAGATAAATTTTTAAATAAAAAATGTATATGTTGCATTATTACGTTAAGTAATGATAAACCAATTATAATTGATATGGAATTAGATAAATGGGATGTAGTTTTATCTGATTATGTTTATGATATGATAAAAAAATATTATAATCCATATATTAATAACGTGATCAAGTATTTTAAACAAAAAACAGATGAATTCGAATCTAATAATGATAAATATGAATATATAAAAGGTTTTTGTAAAAATAATAATATTGATAAAAAAAAAAACTTTTTTTACAAAATATTTGCTAACTTGAACGAAAATTTAGATAAGCATTATAATAAGAGAAATAAAAAAATTACGGATATTACTAAATTTAACCAAATTATTGAAGAATTTGATATAGATCATGTAAATAAATGGCTTGACAATATATTATGTGATTTATTATATTAATTATTGTGTGTTACTTTATGAGAATAATATTAATATTATTTTAATATTTAATAAATTTATAAATATCATTATCGTAAATTATTTTTCCTTTACCGAATAATAATATTAACTTGTTAAATATTTGTTCAAAATTCATATTTTGAAATTCCATAGGAATATTAGTAGTATTTGTTATGATTTGCATTTTAATTTTAGTATCATTATCTATTATATCACAGTTATTACTATTATTGTTATTAGAATTTTTATTTTTATCATTATTATCATTATTAAAATTTATTTTATTATTGTCTGTCGTGAATGTTGTTTTAAATTCTTTATATTTTGTATTGAATAGTGAATTCAAATTATAATGTCTAAAATAATTACAAGATATACAACGTTCATTTCCTTCTTTATATCTTGAATAATAATTAACATTACTAGTATTTTTATCATATATTATACTATATCCTAAACCTAAATTACAACAGCTATTGAAACAGCACGAACTCCCTACGTCATTTTTGTTAATAATCACATAATATATGTTATCTTTTATATATTTTTTTATTTCTATATATTGCCAACCATCAATTATTAAAAAATAACATATAATATTTCTAATTATTTTTTTTTCAATATCATCATAATCATCTATTTTAAACAAAATATTTTTAAATCCAAAAGTATGACAGCCACTATTTTTATCGCCAAAACAAATATTAACATCATTATGATTTTTTATTATTTTCTCAAAATCATGTCTAAATTTATCTTGATATTTACTGTCAATATTATCTAAAATTAACATGTTATTTATTAATATATATAATTAATAATTGTATTTCATAATTATATTTTCATTTTTATTTTTATTTAATTACTATAATAAATTAAAAATATAATTTGTTTATTACTTTAATACAAAATATACTAATGTATAAAATATTCTTGTAAAAAATAATTAATATAATAAATAGCTATTAAATAAATAAGATAAAAATATTAATATTTGTTATTATATTTTTACATAAGTAATTAATAAATTTAATATTATATAAAATGAATACTAACGAAACACATAAAAGATTACAAAATTACATTATTAATAAAGAACGCATTTTATTTTTTAACAAAATTAATACACATTATGAAAAATTAAAGGAAAATTTAAAAATAACCAACAATCATATAGCAGAACTTGAACAAATATATAATAATTTTGGGAACCAAAAATTAAATATTGCGGCCGAAAAAAGAAAGAAACATACTCCTTTCGCAAAATATGATGATTATAATATAGAACGCAAAACAATTAAAGACAATATGGTAGAAATATTATTTTCGACTAATCCTGACCCAAGGGTCAATGAACATACTTACATTAATAGTTCTTATCATTATTCTGTCCCACATAGTTATTCTTTATATAAAAGTAATCTAATAGAATTAAAAGAACAGCTTTTATCTCATATGAAAATTTATATGAACAATTTAAAGTTTATGAAATCGTATTATGAAAATATTATCAATAAATATGAAAATAACCAACTTAATGAAAGTGAAAAGGCACATATGTATTATAACAATTGTGCTGAGCTAGAACTGTTTTTTTTAGAAAAAACAGAATATTTTAATAATAAATATTTAGGTAATAAATCAAAAGGTTATGATGTTGTATATATTATAAATCAATATCCACATTGGTGTTTTATCGACACTAATAAAGGAACAAAAATTGCTAATTGTTTTGCAATTGCATATGGTAATAATAAATGGAATATATTTTTTGATTATTTTGATAAAATTGAGGGTTTTAATTCTTTATGCGGAAGACGCCATATGCATGATATGATTATAGATTTCAATAAAAATAATTGTGTTACTATGCAAAATTATGAACAAATATTAAAAAATTTAAGCATGTTTTGGTTAAATAAAGAATTAATTCAATATGATAAGGAATTTGGTTATAAATTATACATCGATAAATTAGATGACAAACCAAAAGAACAAATAATTAATTTAAAAAATGAAGACCCCGCATTATACGAATATTTCCGTTCCCAAAGTTTGGAAAATTAATAATATTTATTTTTGTGATAGGTACTTTTCTAAATCCTTTTTAATAATATCATTATTATATATTTCTGTAAATAATGTATTATCTTGTGTATTATTTTTATAATATTTTTGTTTTAACCTAAAATACCAATCGCCAATATTACAATCTTTATACACTGTTCTAGCTGTGGGTGGTTTATTTTTATTATTACAATATTCTAATAATATATCTTTTTTTTCTTCAATATTATATTTTTTTGTTCTATTATCAATGTTTTGCAAGTATTTATCTAGATCTTGTTTTACAATATTATTTTCGCTTAATTTAATATATTTATTATTATTAATATTTCTTATTTTCTTTTTTTGTTGATGATAAAAACGACCTATATAATATTCGTTATACATTTCCCTAGATTGAGGAACTTTTTTATTAACTTTTATGTATTCAAATAATAGTTTTGTAGCATCATCAAAACTTTTTTTGTTTATAATTTTGGCATTATCTCCCCTGTGTTCTTTTAAAAAATCATCTAGATGTTGTTTAATGATTGGATTTTTACTTAATTCTATATATTTTATATCGTCTGAACTAGTAATATTTTGTTTCTGCATAGAAAAGAATCTACCTAATTTTTTATTTTGATAAATACATGTATGTGATGGTGTCCTATTTTCTTTTTCACAATATGAAAATAAAATATCCTTCATTTCATTAAATGAAGATCTAACTAAATTTTTATTTTGTTCTTTTCTTTCTAAATATTCATCTAAATTTTTTTTTATGATACTATTTTTGCTAAGTTGAATATAATAATAACATTCTTTATTATCTATCTTCTCTTTTATATGATGTAAAAATTTATTTAAATCTTGATCTTGATATTTTGTTCTATAATTAGGAATAGAATTATTTACATTTACATATTCAATTAAATTATTCATTGTGTCTTCAAATTTATTTTTTTTCTGTTTATTGCCGCTATTTTTATATTCTAAATATTTATCTAAATTTTTTTTAATAATTTCGTTTTCAGATAACAAAATATATTTTTTATTATCACTACTATTTATACTTTTTTTAACATCATGATACCACGAACCTAACTTTATATCACTATAATTTGTTGTAGATGTAGGTATATTATTAAACTTATTTACGTAATCAAAAAGAATTTTTATGTTAGTATCAAAATTTTTTTTTGTTTTATTTTTATTTATTTTTTTGTCTTCTAAATATTTATCTAAATGTTCTTTTATAATATTGTTTTCACTTAACTTAATATAAGCATCGTGAGTATTGGAATTAATTGTATGTTTAATATTATATAACCATAAACCAATATTTTTATCGCGAAATATTGTTTTTCGTGATGGCATGTAATTATTAGTTGAGCAAAATTCGAATACTAATTTTTTTAATTCTTCAAAATCATAAATTTCTTTATTTTTTTTCTTGTTTATGGTCTCTAAATATTTATCTAAATTATTTTTGATTATTTTATTTTCTGATAATATGATATATTTTTTACTTGTTATATCATTGATTTCTTTTTTTTGTGTCCCTAGAAAAGAACCTATATTTACATTATTGAATATGGTTTTTTGTGTTGGAGCAATATTATATTCATCACAGTAAGCAAAAAGCATTTTTTTAGACTCCTCAAATGTATAACTTTTTTTATTTTTATTATTTTCACAATATAATAAATATTTATCGATATTTGTTTTTACAATAATATTTTCGGATAATTTAATATATTTATAATCTTCTTTTGAGAAGATATATTTTTTTGATGTTTGTAACCATGACCAAATATTTACATTTTTATAAAAAGTTTTTTGTTTAGGAAGGGTTTTAAAAGTATCAACATACTCGAACAATATCAACCTCTTCATATCCCAACCCAAACTAGCACTATCCATTATCCTACATTCCATCTTACCAATAACATTATCAATATCATATTTTACCTGTAATTCATCTTCTATTACCTCACAATATTCCATGTTCTTAACTGCAATTTTATTACCTGCCTTCTTACCAACAAAATACTCGATTATTTTATCATCTATTTCCTTCATTGCTGTCAAAATATTAATTATGCTACTAAAATTATGTTCCTCTAATAATTTATCATAATGAATAGGTATAATTATATTACAATAATCATTACCTGGATACAATCTTAAAGCTCGACCTATACATTGAGTAACGTCTACCGTACTAGACCTAGTTTGAACAAATTCAATCGTATCTACACATGGTATATCTATGCCTTCATTTAATACTCTTGCCGAACATATTATTCCTATATTTGCTTGACTAAACTCGTTTATAATTTCTTCTCTATGTGTTATATTTGTATTTCCGCTTATCGTAAATATTGCCACATCAATTTTATAAATATTAAATACATAATCCAATATTTTTTTATATTCCAAAGCATTATTTACTGTATTATGATATGTTAATATTTTCTTACAATTACCATTTTTTTTAACATGTTCTGCTAACATTACCGCACTAATAATAACATCTCTAGGAACATTTATATTATCTTTTTTAATATAATTTTCTTCTATTATATCCGCTATTTCTTGATTTACTACATATCCTATTATTTTAAAATCTAATATATATTTTTCTTCTATAGCTCTTTTAAATGTATAATTATATATATCATGACCATACACATGAACATTATTCATACTAATACATTTATCTTCTGGTCCTTTAAAATATTTTGGTGTAGCTGTAAAATATAATCTTTCTTTAATATTACAATTATCATTTGTTAAAGTAAAACCAAAAGACTTGTTATTTACTGTCTTATGAGCTTCATCATAAATACCAATATCAAATATTTGATCTTTTAATAATTCACTACTTTGATAAGTGCAAAATACTATTATTTCATTTTGTTTTAACCTTTCCTTAATTATATTTATATCAGTTGTAAATTTCTTTTCAGTATCCAAAGCTAAAAAATTATTTAATAATTCTTCTGCTCTCTCTTCATTAGCTTCATTCTGTGTTAATGTCAATCTATCCATTTGAGAACAAATACAAAGAATATTTTTATTATTAAATTTGTTCATAAAATTTTTATATATTTGGTTAATTAAATGCAAACTAGGAAATAAAAATAATATTTTCTTATTATTTAATCCTTTTTTATTAATATATTCTAACATAACTATTGTTTTCCCTGTTCCACATGCCATTATACATTTTTTATTTGGTTCATTATTATTTATTAATGCATTTACTGCTTCTATTTGATAATTTCTTAATTCCATATTTTTTATTTCTTTTATTGGCGGTTTGATTATTGTTGATAATGAATTTAAAATATTATTCAAAGTATCTTTATTTATTTTTTGATTTAGTGTATTATTTAATATCCATTTCAGATTTTGTATTTTATTAAATGTTGGTGTTATTTTTTTTACATTTGTTACCATAATACCATATTTTAATTTAGAATTATTAATTTCATATAGAAATTCAGTAACATAACATTTTTTAATTGATTGGTTAATATTTGTCCTCCATTTGCATTGTATTCCTATAAAATTAATATTATCATTAGAACAAATTAAATCTATTCCTCTGTCTTGATTAGGTAAATTTAATAATTGTTTTAATTGATTAGGTATTTCTTGATAAAGATAACATATTTTATATTCTTGTAATAACATATATTTAGTTATGATTTCAACTAAGTCTCCTTTGATTTTATTATAAACTGAGGGTAAATAATTATCTAGATATTGATTATTTGATAAAATATTATCAATAGTTTGCCAATTAATATTATCATGGTTTTTTAATACTTTGTTTATCCATTTAATAGTAAAAATTTTAGTTATCATATTTATATGTATTTAGGTATATGTTGTTTAGTATAATGTATTATTTTTTCATTTTTTATTTGTTCAAAAATAATATATAAATTTAACTAATTTATTATTATTATAATAAATGTTTCGTTATTCAGAAATAAATTTAGAAAGTATAATAAATGAAGTATTTGACATTTTTATATCTATGAAAAAAAATTGTGATAAATCAAATGAAATTGGAACTAGGATATATAATCCTGAAATAATGGTTTTGCGTGAATATTATATTATATTTTTTAAATTAATATGTAATAATATACAAATTATTAGTCCTAATAATAACATATTTAATTGTATTGAAAATTATTTTAATAATATTGACAATGATCAAAATATGAAAGAACAAATTACTAAAATTTTACTACATATTGAAAAACCTAAATATATTACACAACTTATTTGTAATTTTACTGATATATTAATTAATAATATTACGGAAGATGAAATTTATATGTTCCCTCCATTAGATTATGGAGAAAATATTCAAACACATTACATGGAATTATATATTTTTAAACTGTTTAAAAAATTTTATTTTAACATAATAGATAATTATTTAATATTGCATTGTGATTATCCGGAACATAAAGACAATATTAATAATTATATAATAGATTTTAATCAAAAATATGATACAAATATAAGTGTCGAGCCTTTTGATTGCTTTATAAATGAATATAATAAATTAAAAAATATAATAAATGATAAAAATACTAGTGATATAATAAATGATATAAAATTTATCGATAATTATTTTAAAGATAATGTAATTATAAATAAAAATATTGATGAAATAGATTATTATTTTGAAAATTTTATAGAAAATTTTGGCAATTATTATGATAAAAAAAAAAAATTACTCCATAATAATACTATAACATCTACATTAAGTTATGTAGAAAGATTAATGGCTGACAAAATTAATACATTGATAAAAAATAATTGTGATGAAATTAATAAAGAACAAAATGACGAAAATAAATTAAATAATAAAAAACAAGACAATGAAAAATATTATAATTATTATTTTAATAATATAAAAAATCTTGTTAGTTACCTCTTGAATAACGGGAACAAAGATGTCAATTGGCGCACATATTATTTGTTTAGATTTTTACCTAAACAAATGACAAATATTTATTATGGATATTTTGGAAATTTATTTAATATAAATTGTGGAACTACTATTGATGAAAATGATTTGTTTTACATCAAAATTATAAATTTAATTTTTACTGTTGCAGATTATATTAATCAAGATATTGATAATATCAATAAGTGTGAAATTAATAACCTTTTTACGGAAAAAATAGAAAGTCTTGACTATAAATATTCAGATAAATGTTCTAATGAATATGCAAATAAACTATATGATATACTAATTTGTTTCAATGATTTTTATGTTAATGTAGAAATATGTAACAAAAATAAACCATATGAGAACGTAAATATACTAAATTTTAACATGCAAAATGATAACGTACAAATAGATCATATACAAAAAATAGTTCCAGAATTATTTAATATTTATAAAAATATTATGAGTAATAAAAAGTTGGAAGATGATATGTTATGTTAATATATGTAACCAATTTTGTGAATAAATTATAATTTTAAAATTTTTTTTTTATAACAAAATTATTTTTTTTTGATTTAGTGAAGATAAAATAGTTTTCCTAATGTTTGAGATAAAATAGATATTTTATCTTCACTTATTTCACCACTCCATTTTTTGAAAACATGTGCATATTTTGTTGTCCAATCAGTTTGTCCTTTGGAAAAACGATTAAATTTTCACAACTTGATGATATGGTATGTTAAAATATTACACATTTGGACATTTAAAATGCCAATTATTTATAAAAAATTGAATAAAAAATTGAATAAAAAATTGAATAAAAAATTGAAAAATAATATAAATAATACAAACTAACATAATTATATAAATTATGTTATCTCAAAGAATTTCAAATGAAAATAGAGAATACCCCTCTAATATGGGACAAAAATGGAGCGATAAGGAAGAAATATTATTATTAGAAGAACTTAATAATAATATAGATATTGAAATAATAGCACAAAAACATAACAGAACAATTGGAGGTATTAATTCACGACGCAGAGAAATTGCATATAAAATGTATTTAAAAAATGTATCTATTGAAGAAATAATTAAACAAACTAAATTAGATAATAATTCTATTGAAGAAACAATAAAAAAAAGACAAAATAATAATTCTAAAAAAATAAAAACTAATAATTCTAAAAAAATAAAAACTAAAGAGATAGATAATGTATTTATTAGTATTAATAAAAATGATTATATAGAATTACAAAATAATGTAAATAATATAAAAAATGATATTGAACAAATAAAAAATACACTTGGAGAATTAGTTGAAATGATGAAAGCGGCTTATGAATTTAAAGATACTTAAAAACGGCATTTTAAATATCCAAAGGTGTAAAACAAATTTATAAATAAATTATAATTTTAAAATTTTTTTATAATGAATATAAGAAACTTGATATTACCAAAAAATATAAGTATTCATAATAATAATTTTTATTTTTAAAATTATTCTGATTTTTAAAACATGATTTTCATCGGATAATTTTTATATTAATCATAAAAAGTTAATGGAGGTATAATATTTTATTACGAGATTTAGTAATACCTTTAATATAAATATTATTTTTTATTCAAGTTTTTTAATTGCAGCTTTTGTTAATTTACCTAATTGTTCAACATAATACAAATCTAGGTCATCTATTTGTGTAATTTTATACTCGAATAATAAACTAGGATAATCACAATTTACAAAACATGGTAAATTATCTTTAATTTGACGATTTGTACAGTCAGATAATTTAACATCATATTCATCACATTCATCATATTCATCACATTCATCATAAATCTTAACATCTTTTGCTGTTATAAATATTATATTTTTTTTAAATTCATTGTTAAAATAATAATCGCAATAATCACTATTATAACTGAAAATATTGGGATAATAACAATAATTTTGATTTTCTAAAATTTGTTTAATTTCACGCATACCAAACCTGCTGATATAATTTAACTGTATGATATCACAAGCATTATATAATTCTTCTATTTTAATTTCTAATCCATACTCATCTAAAATTGTGAAACTCGGTCCACAGATATAGTCTAGTTTTAATATTCTTAATTTCATTTTTATATATCAGTATTTAAAATACATACAATATAAATTTATAATATCAATTTTATGCTATTCCAAATTATGTTAATAAATTTAATTCAGACCTTATTTTACATCTTATTATGATAAATTTAAAATTAATTAAAAAAAATGTATCCTACTAATCTACACTGTCCATAATGTTCATTGATCACTTTATATAAAATAAAATATATTATGGAACCAAAACTTCAATAAAAAAATATAAAATATAACATGTTCAATTTACAAAACATTTAAACAATTATTTATCTAACATATTTGAGTAAATAATTTCAAACGTCTTTAATCAACTTTATTATATTTAATTAAAAAAATATGTTCAATAGTATTATTATATTATATTTAAAAACCTAATAATAAAAAATAATCATAGTATATAAAAATCTTAGAAACTCAATAATCGGATTATAATCTTGTCTCAAACAATCGGAACAATAATAATATATTATCCTCAAAATATACGTAGAATAATAACCTAAATTATGATTATCAACATGACAAGAAGCAACAATATCATTAACAATTATTGTATCGTCAAAAGTTAATAAATATTTAGTTTTACCAACTGTAGTATCTATTTGTATCACATTAGACCAATAAGTATTATTTCCAAATAAAGTTTTTAATTGGTCGCCTACTTTCACTTCATTCGCTTTAATATATTTTTCAGTATCATTTTGTTTAACGATAATAATATGATTTTCAGTTATTTTAATATTGTCATTAAAAGTTTTAATATTTAATAATTTTTCTTCTTTATCATGTTCATAAGTAAAATATACTTGTGAATATCCTTTGTCAGTTTTTACTGTATCTCCAATATTAATATTTGCTAATTTTTCTGAATATTCTTGATTATTTTTTATTGTATAAATATTAGAATTTATATCAAAACATTCTTCTTTTGTTTTTTGATAATTATATTGTGCTGATCTAATTTTTTCTTCATAATATTCATTCTCTCTACGCTTTCTTTCATATTCTATTTGTGCCAATCTATTTTGTTCTTGTTCTTCATAATATTTTCTTTCTTCATTTTCTTTCTGTATTTTTCTGATTTTTTCTTCATAATCTCTTTGTATTTTAAGCATTTTTTCTTCCTCTTCTTTTTTGATTCGTCTTTCTTCATCTTGTTTAAATTTAAGTTTCTGTTGAATAATACTAGTTCCTGCTTTTAATACATCAAAAAAACTTAGTTTATTTTTTTTAGCAATGTCTAACATTTTATACCAAATAGTTGATCTCCAATTTTCGTGTTCACTATCATAAGCGCAACCATATGGTGTTTCTGACCAATTCATTTTTGTGTGTCTATTATTAATTCTTGTTAATAATTCATTACTATTAACTAAATTAGATTTGGTATAAATTACTATGACGTATTTTAATATATCCTGACCAAAAGTATCAATAATATCTTGTTTCATTTTAATATCGTCGGGTCTAATGCGTGTATCTGATATGTCAAAACAAACTATTAATATATTTAACATTGGTCCTCTGTTTATAATCATGTTTAATGTTTTATTATCATTATTATTACCATCATATAAACCTGGTGTATCATATATTTTAAAATCAAACCCATATTTTGTTGTTTCGTACATATTTATATCAGTAGTTCCTGTTTCGTCATCGCATACGTAAGCTACATTTTCGTTCATCAAGTTATTAATAAGGGTACTTTTGCCTATGCCTGCTTTGCCTAGAATTAATAATTCAATAGGTTTTGTTTGCAAAAACACGAAGAAATTTAAAACAAAAAATAAGGTAATTAATTTAGTCATTGTATTGTGTATAAAAAATAATATTAAGGACGATCTTCAAATTTATAATTTCATTTTTTTAATTATGGTAATGATATTTTTATTACGTGTTAATTAGTTATTTATAATAAAAATATCTTGAACTAAAAATTTTAATTATATTCTTGCTAATATAATATTTGTAGAATTTTGTTATTGAAATAAAAAATTTAAAATATTACGTCTTGACATATTTGTGCAATACCTTTATTGAAGTTTCCTGACCATAATATATCACTTTTTTCATCATACACGATACCATTACCATGTGGTAAATTATTATAAAACATTCCCTCAAATGCAACTTTTCCATTATTATAATGGTAAGTATCATAATGATTACTATTTATAATGACCTTTAATTTTTTTTCTGTTTGATTTTTGCAAGCAATATCCTTAAATTGACTAAATTCCAAACCAGATGCGATACCAAATGCATTCCCTATTATTATGTCATCCATTCTATCCTCTAATGTTTTCCCTACTGACATGACACCAGCTATAATTTCATATATTGATGCTTTTAAATCCTCCATTAATGCTTTTAAATCCTTCATTATTCCTTTTTTTTCATGTACCTTATTTTCTAAACAATTTATATATTCTTTATTGACATTTTCTTGTGTTTTTCTGGGATACAAATTATCTTTTTTAACTTGTTTAATTATTCTTTCCATAGGATCACATAAAGCAAATTTTATATAACTTGCTTCTAATAATAAATCAGGTTTATCACTGTGTTTTATTAATTCTGACCATAATTTATGTATCCATATATCATTATCTGTATCATATGCATTTATCATTGGAATATTTAAGTTTATATCATTGTATCTAGTTTTATTTCTACTTGGTAAATTTTTTACTAAATTGGATTTAGTAAATATTAATACACTATGTTTAAATATATTTGGTCCATAAATTTTTTTAATTTCTTTAAATATATTTATATCATCATTGTATAATCTTGGTTGTGATATATCATGACATATTAAGACGATATTTATTTTTTTAATTGTTGCTATTTTTTTGGTAACTTGTTCAGTTGTTAAAGTTGAATCAAATAAGCCAGGTGTATCATATATTTTAAAATGATGACCATATTTATTAATGTTATATTCATCTACATTAATTGTTCCTGTTCTATCATCATTTATTATGGCAATTGGCGCAGCCAATAAATTATTAATTAAGGTTGATTTTCCTGTTCCCGATTTACCCATAACAAGTATGTTTATTGAACATAAACAATAGCTCACAAACAATAATATAATTAACAAGTTACGCATTTTATTTATTTAATTAGAATTAATAATATAGATTAATTTGTAAATTATTATTTCAATTTTTTATTAATTATGATAAATTTTATTGATCTGATGTAATAAATATAAATTATTCATATGACAAAACAAAATATATATTAACATATGACGATACAATTGTAATAAATGATATATTAGCCTCATGTCATATAGATATAAAGTTCATTTATGAATATTGCCCGAGTTGTTTGAATCAAGCTAATCCTATTATTGAAATATTAAAATATATTTACACTTTTTTTATGCAAAATTAATAAAAATGAAATTAAAAATAAATAATATATCTAATATTAAATACTAACTAATAATACATAAAATGTTAATATTAGACAATATTCCAGAGGTTTATCACGAAAAAATTAAATTAGATTTTAATGAATTTGTAAGAACGTTTGATAATATTAATTTGTTATTTAGTGATGATATTGATAAATTATATACTATTAATAATAATTATAAAAATATTGTAGTAAATTTATATCAATATAATAAAATAGAAAGAAATATATTAAAACATCTTATTATATATATCATTAATTATATCAATGATAAAACTATATTCATAAAAAAGAAGCAAATAAAAGATGACGTTTATTATATGGAATTATTAACATCTGAATGTGACAGACGTTCTGGGTTTAGTAATAGCAAAACAATTTGCTATGGTGGTTGTCGTTCAAATACGACCTATAGATTTTGTGGTACAAATTATTATACAGTATATAATGTATTGCTTAATCAAACTGAATACTATTTACATATTGATAACAATTATTGTGTTCCATGTGTGCATAATAAAAATTACGGTAAATTGAATGTCAGTTCTTCTTTTTTAAATGAATACAATAAATATGAATTATCTAAAAATAATATGATTGAAAATACCATAACTAATACTATTGAAGATCAAAATATACAGGATAATAATAATGCTTCTAATACTATAATAACTGAAAAAACAATGCAAGAAAATGATGTTTCAAATATTACAAACAATATAGAAAATAATACATTATGTGGCAATACATTTAATATAAACATTATAAAAAATGAAGAAAAATTTAAAATGTCATTTACAAATACTAATTTATTAGAACTAAATAAACAATTAAAAAACTTATTTAGTAGTGATGGAATTCTGGAATATGATGTAAAGAATGATGTTTATACTTATATTTTGTAATCACGATGTTTTTATTTATCATAACATGACATAAAAAAATAGCGTGTATTTTTAGCTTTTAATAAATTTATAAGTTCCATTATCACAAATTATTTTACCTTTGTGAAATGATGTTATTAACTTGTTAAATACTTGTTCTAAATCCATATTTATAAATTCAATAGTAAAATTTGTAGTATTGGTTATTATTTCTATTGTTATTTTTGTATCATTATTGGTATTATTTATAATTATATTATTATTGTCATTTTTATTATTTTTTAAATCATTATTGTTTGTTGTATTATTTTTAGCATCATTAATATTATCAGAAGTATTTATAACATTAATATTATTTTTTATTAATAATATTTTGAATTCTTTATATTTTGAATTGAACAAAGAATTTAAATTATATATTTTTTCCATTTCATTAAAACTCCTAGGTTGCTGGGAACAATGGTATATACAATATTGTGGATGTGCAGAATAATAATTTACTAAATTATTAATTTTGTCATATTCTATGCCATATCCAATTGAATTATTACAGCTACTGTTATATGCGCTGTATTTACACTTCAAATTTCCAATTTTTTTATAATTGATAATTGTATCATAATGAATAATCGTATAATAATTTTTATCTTTAGTTTTATATTTTTCTACATCAACATATTGCCAACAATCTTTCATCAAATAATAACATATTATATTCCTTATTATTTTTTTTTCAACATTATCATAATCATCTAATTTAAACAAAATGCTTTTATATTTAAATAATTCTACATTAAAGTTTATCTCATTAAAGTTAAAGCCAACATTTATATTATTATGATTTATTAACAATTCATCAAAATCATTAATAAATTTTTCGCGATCTTGTTTTTTAATATTGTCTAATATTAGCATTATGAATATTATTAATATATGTATAATGTTTAGTCTTATTTATAAATTTGTTTTTCATTTTTTAAATTTATAAAAAATTTATCATAACTATTAAAATCTAGTTAAATATAAAAAAACAAGAACATAAAAAAATTATTCTACTTCAAATATGACAAAATTCACACATATATTTAGTTTTTTTATAACATTCAAAACAAGTATTATGTTGATAATTGCATTGAATAACCATTCGTAATCCAAAACATATATTACATTGATTATATAATATTGTTTTGCTTTTGATAATGTTTAAAATATCATTATTAACATTTAAAGATCTAATTATTTTTAAATTATTCGTAAAATTATAATTTATGTCTAATAATATTTTAATAATGTCATCAAAGTTGTCATTACGAAAAATGTTTTGGTTGTCAATTGTATAACCATTTTCTAATAATAATTTTAGAAAATTTTCATTTGCTGAACATAAAGTAGAATTATTGATACTAGAACCTAATAATAATTCGGCAAATTCTAAACTATTTTTATTATTTTGTGTAGCTAAAATATCCAAGGCTGTTAAATCATTATTATCAAGTAAATTGGTATTAATACCTGAATTTAATAACATCAAAGCAATATTATAACATTGTTCATCTTCAATAACTGGCAATATACAGTGTAAAACTGATCCATTGTTAAATAATTTTATTACCTTATCATCATCATTATTTAATTCAAAAAAAGGATTAGTTATATAACTATCATCATTATTAAATACATAATCAAAATTACTGACCATATTAATGTTAATACCTTTATTTAATAATATTTTAACAAAATCATGTAATATGGTAATAGAATTAATAAAATCAGTATTAATAATATTCAATAAATCTTGTGATTCTATAATTTTATCTGAAAATTCTATTATTACTTCTAATAACATATTATTTTTAAATTTTAATACTTTAATTTTATCAATAATTACATGCAATAAATTACGATTATTAATATTATAATTTATATTTTTAACATATTTGAAAGTAGGAAGTAATAATTTTAAATTATCATTAACAACCATATAACAAGGTAGACCTAAATATTCTACAAAATCATCTTTTTTTTTACTTAATATTTTTTTATCCATACCTATAAAAATATTATGCTTACTTAGAAATGTATATATTAAATATATTGGATCGTAATTATTATTTTGATTCAATAATGTTATTAATTTTACTATTAAATTTATCATTGTTGTTAATCTATTTTTAACTATGTCAGAGTCATTATCATTATATCTTGTAAATTCTAAAGCTCTATTATGTTCTTTTGCTTTTACTATTTCTTCTATTGTAATATTATAAAAATCATCATTTAATGGTTGTTCATTATGTTTAATAATTGTATTAATTGTATCTAAACATAATGTATAATCAATGTATTCATTACTGTATAAGTAGTTTAATATATGTAAATGAATTAAACATGTACATTTTGAACACATAATTTTAAAAAGTTCGTTTTTATTATGTTTGCTAATATATTTACAAAAATTTATAAAAATAGTAAATTGTTTATTTTCAAATAATCCTAAATTTTTAAATATATAATCAATAATATATTTTTCATTATAATTATCAAATGTTATATTGATTTTCTCAAGTAAAAAACAACATATACTAGAATAATAATTACATTTTTCAAATGTTCTATAATTTAAAATCTGATTCGCCATATTAATATTTTTCACATTATTAATATTTTTTGCACTATTTATCGCAATATCAACACAATAATTTTTACATTCATAATCATTTAATGACCAACATAAATTATTAAATATAATTTGTCCTTTTGAAATAACATAATTATTTAAATTATTATTATCATTTATCATTATATTTATTAAATCCAAAGGATACCATTTACTTACCTTATAACCTTTAAATATTAAGAAATCTAAAAAGTTATCGTATTCAGTCCTTTCATCATCAAGTATTTTTAAAAAATTGTCTTTATCAATAGTCAAAGTAAATTTATTAGCGAGATCAAGATTTTTTATTAATAATCTAATTATATGATATGTATTTTCATAATCAATATTTATATTATTTTTGCCAATTATAGTATGATTAATTAAGGAAATTGTTATTAAATTATTTTTATTAATATATGAATTAGCATAATAGTCCAATAATGGAACTGAAAAATTATTATTTAAATTCATTGTTTTGTATTTAAATATTAATTCTAATAGTTCTTTAGATGCTAGATGCAATATTGTTAAATTATCATTATTTTCAATATTAACATTTATTCCACATTTTAGTAATATTTTAAATATTTTAATTTCATGTGAATAAAAGTTAAAACTCCGTTTTGTATAATTTTCATTAATCAATCTATGTAAAACTGTGTTGCCATCATTATCACGTCGTGATATATTTAAACCACATTTTCGTAATTCTTTTATTATTAAATACAATTTTTTAAAATTATCAAATTTCAAATTCGTATTTGTTTTATTATTTTTATAATTATCATATTTATTTTGTAAAGTATAATCATTTTGTATTGTTCGTATTAAAATTGTCAATAACGTATCGTTTAATTTAATTTCTTTATAAGAATAACAGGCATTTGGATAAGACCATTCAGTATTATAATTAATATTGACATTTTTATAAAAATGTATTATTTTAGTATAATTTTTTTGTTCATCATTAATTACTATTTTAGCCAAAATTGAACCAATATCTAATAATGCTGGACATTTATTTGATGATATTAATAATCTAACACTATTAATATGATTAATTGTATGAGAATACAATATTGAATTAAAATGAGTAATCAAATTATTTTTTGTATTGCTTGATAACATTGTAATAATCTTGTTAGTCAATTGAAAATTTTCTAGTATATGTATTAATAATTCAGTAGGTAATTTGTCATATTTTTTGAAACCTAAAGCGTATAATGTAAATAATGTATCATGATTATAATAATATTTAATTAACCTATTATTATAAACTAGATTTTTATTACATAATAAATTCATGAATTCATCATCATTATTAATATTATAATTTAAATCGTTTATAAAATTATTAAAACCTGTTAATAAAGTTGTAGGATTATTTATATCATGATATTTTATTATGTGAGGAATACCTATTGTTTCTGAGCACTTGTTAGAATTTAAAAAATAAAACATATATTTATGCATATTTTTTAAAATATATTGTTTACCATTATGATTTTCAATTAAATCACAAATAATAGAAAGACTTGTCATTATTTTATCGGGACTTAAATTAATAATAGTATTCATAATATTATCATAAAATATGTGATCATGTTTATTATAACCATATTCATTTAATATTTTTATAATAATTTCTGCTCTATCATCAAAACAATAATTATATAATATTTTAATATTTTGATTTCCATAATTACATATTAATTTTATTGTTTCATAATATAAATTACCATAATCACGATAATATTTTGTATGTTTAAGGAAATAATTTAATAAACATGTATCATTATTAAATAATTGTGTATCTAACCCATTTTCTAAAAATAATTTAATCATATTACAAAAATATGGAAACGTATCAATAGTTATTTGCTTTAAATTATTTGGAACATTCCCTAATTCCCCTAATACATTTGGACTATTAATTAACATATGTAAAGCTGTTTCTTTATTTTTAGTTAATGTATTAATATTAATTATTTTAGTTAATTTAATAATAAAATTATCAATTATCGGAATATGATCGCTTTTTTTTTCCAACATATCTTTAATAATTTTTGTATATTTACTACATGCCAAGTGTAATATAGTATGATCATTTTCAAAATTATAAAGCGAATAATATTTTATAATATAATTAATAATATTGATATTAAAGTTATATAATTGACAAAATATCAATTCAAAATGTTTTGATTCTTCAATATTATATTCTATATTAGCAACCATAATAGAATTGGAATTATACCATTTACATGCAATATTATCATTGACACAATTTTTTAATTCTGTTAATTGCAAAGACATTTGGCCACCCATTTTTAATTGGTAATTAATAATTTTTTTGATATATTGAATGTCATTGTATTTTATAATTTCAATTTTTTTTACAAAATCAAATAATGTTTATATTATTTATTGACTACAATGATACATAATTATAGATAACCGCATATATAAATATTAGAAATTCATAAATTATATAACCATATAATGACAACATTATATCCACCTTCTAATGAACAATTACAAGTAATAAATAATGTTTCTAATAATAATATAGTTGTTGATGCCATTGCTGGAGCTGGAAAAACAACAACAATTTTACATATTGCAAAAACACATGCCACAAAAAAAATATTATTAATAACATACAATTCAAAATTAAGACATGAAACAAAAACAAGAGTCCAAGAACATAATATATTAAATGTAGATGTTCATACTTATCATTCTTATTGTTATCAATTTGATAAAAAATGTAGTACTGATTATGGTATATTTAATTTATTAAAAACAAATACATATAATTTAAATAAATTATACGATATTATAATTATTGATGAAGCACAAGATATTACACCATTATATTATTCAGTTATACATAGTATTTTTACAAAATATTCAATTAATCAAAAACTTGAAATGAATGTATGTATTCTTGGAGATAAAAGGCAAAGTATATATGGTTATAATAAAGCGGATTCTAGATTTATTACTATGTATGATCAATTATATAATATTAATAATAAACCATGGAAAAAATGTAATTTGACAACAACATACAGATTAAGTAAAAATATGGTAAATTTTATAAACAATGCTATACTTAAAACTCAAAGTTTAGGTTATTCTAAAACTAACATAAGTAATGAAAGTGTTGATTATTTATTAGTAAAAATTTATGATTCAAAATTTATTTATGAACAAATTATTAATCAATGTATTAAAAAATATGGTATAGAAAATGTTTTGATAATTGCACCTTCAGTTAGAGAACTAACACCATTTAAAATATTAATTAATCATATTTCTATACATACTTCATATCCTACATATATACCAAATAGCGATAATACAATAGTTGATAAAAGTATTCTTAATGGAAAATTAGTTTTTCTTACTTTTCACCAAGCAAAAGGATTAGAGCGCGAATGTGTTATAGTATATGGCATAGATAATAGTTATAATAAATATTATAATCATGATTGTAAAAATTATAATCAATGTCCAAATACGATATATGTCGCATTAACTAGAGCAAAACAAAAATTAATAATTTTACATGATTATAAACATCCATTTTTAGAATTTATTAATATAGAAGAACTTAAAAAACATACAAACATTAAATTTTTATTTAGTAAATATCAAAATAAAAAATATTTAATATACGATTACAAAGATAATATGATAGATAATTTTATATTTGTTAATAATTATCAGGATCATGTAAAAGAAAAAAAAATAAATTTATTAAATATACCAGATGATTTATCAAATGTATTAGATGATTTATCAAATATATCAGATGATTTAAAAAATGCAATAATAAATTTATTAAATGTTCCTGATAGTTTATCATTTTTTATATCAGATGATTTAAAAAATGAGATAAAACGTTTATTAAATGTACCAGATGGTTTAGCAAATTTACCAGATGATTTAGTAAATGCAATAAAAGGTTTAATAAATGTAATAAAAAATTTAAAAAATACAGAAAAATATTTTAAAGATGTTATCAAAGACAGAATTATAGAATTAAATAATAATTGTCCAAAAAAAGAAAATATAGACACTATTGAAAAAAAACAATATTCAGTTAGCGAATTTATTAGACATTTATCATCTGACATTATTAACACTATTGTTAATAATTATATTACAAAAAAACAAATAAATCCAGAAGAAAATAAAATAAACATTATATCAAGTGTTAAGATATGGTATTATAAAAAAATATTATTTGAAGATATAACAAATATTAATGGTATATTCATACCATTTTATTATGAATATTATATTTTAAAAAGATATAATAATACAAGTATAATAAAACATTTAAATTATTTATATTGTATAAAAAAATACGAACTAAGATATGATATTATTGAATATTTTTTAAAATCTAAACATATTAAATTACTTAATTCGGGAATCATAAAAAATAAAGAATATATAAAATATATTTACGTTCATATTGATGATGATAGATTACCAGAAGATTTTAATAATGAATCAGTAAGTATATTTTTAATATCTTATAAATATAATGAACCAAAACAGTTTATAGAATTTAAAAATAATAAAATTGAACTTATGTGTCGTAAGAATGGTAATAAACATTTTATAAAAACATTAAAAACATTAAAAAAACATAATAATAAGAAAAGTCATTATGAAATATTTTTTTCATATTTTGATTATTTATATTATGAAGGAACGAATAATTTTAACGAAACAAAGTTAAATTTTTTAGATTTACGTGATAAAATAAATATTGGAAAAAAATTAATAACAAGTGAATTATTAAAAATATCAACTATATATGATTCTTTTCAAAATAAAATATTTAACAAGTTAGTACAATTAGGTAATTGTAAATATCAATGGTTTGGTGCTAATAATTTACAAATATGTATAAATAGATTAAATTATGAACTTAATATTGATAATATTGATGATATTAATAATATACGTTTCGAAATATCTGTTGATAAAGAATTAGAATTTTGCAAAAATATATTAATTAATAAAAATGTTAATATCAATAATAATAATAATAATGATAATATCAATATTAATAATAATAATATTGATAATATTAACAAAATAAACATAAATGGTGCAATGGATTGTATTGATAGTTTTAATAATACGATATATGAATTTAAATTTGTAAATGAATTATTGGTTGAACATTATATACAATTATCGTTATACATGTTTTTACACAAAAATAAAGATTCAAAATATTATTTATATAATATAAAAACAAATGAAAAAATACAATTAGTATATGATTATAATAAATTAACAAAAATAGTTGAGTTAATTTATAATAATAAAAGAAATATAAATATCGATAAAAATGATGATGAATTTAAAAATGAGTGTGATAGTATTGTAAAAAAATTATATTTTAAAAAAAATAATATTTGAACCTATTCATTATATTATAAAAATATTTGTGTTAAAATAATTTTCGTTATTACATTTTAAAAACAACTATTATAATTTTCTAAAAACTTTTTAGATTTTTTCCATATATTTTACTAAACATTGTTAATCTAGTATCTATAATTATTTATTATGTTTTATTAAAATATAATTATACATAATTTAAAATTTTTTTAATAATAATATATAAATTTAATTGTTAAATATATTTTATAAACATATGACTACTTTTGATTTGGCGAGTAAATTTTATAGTAAAAAATTAATAATTGGCTCAAATGGTCTAAAATTTATAGATTATTTAGATGAAGGAAATCCAAAAGATATAATATATATACTATTTGACAATATTACAAGTATTGCTAATATAACAAATTATTGTTACGATAGAAATTTTGGATTTAAAATAAAAGCAAAACAAATGGGCAATGTTAATGTTATGTATCAAGATTTTGATATAAAAATATTAGATGAATTTAAAGCTAATCTAGCTTATAAATTAATATCAGACGGTTTTAATGAATCATGTAAAAAGAAAGATGAACGCATAGGTATATAAAAAATATAAAAAATATTAAAAATTAACTAAATAGTATGGGATATTTAGTTGAATTATTTTTTTCATAAAATTCATTTTTATTAATCGTCCTAATTGATTTTTCAAGACAACTTTTACAATATTTATCATCTTTTAAAGTTTTTTTATTTGTATATATATAATGTTTATTTTTAATATTATTTTCTGTACATTTATTACATAACGGCTCAAATGTTTCTTTAATAATATTATTTTTACATTCTTTACAATAACTAAAACCATTACAATATACAATATATTTTTTATTTTTATTAATTTCTTTATTTATTGTATCTTTTGTTTTCTTATTATCAATAATATTTTCTATTAATTTTTTCTTATTTCCTTTTGATGGAACATTAAACATCAAACATAATTGTTGCAATTCTTTAACAACATAATTATCTAAATATCTGTATAAAATACCTTCAGTATTATTTACATTATCAGTTTTATTTATAATGGGTAATATTTTTTTATAAAATGAATTGTCATATTCTACAATAAAAGATTTTTTATTACACATTAGACAAACCGCAAATTGTTCATTATTTTTTAAAATTTTAGAATCAGAATAATAAAAGTGATTACATTCCGAATTAGCCTTTTTATTACAATCAACACATAAATCATTACCTGTACTTGCATTTTTTTCACATTTACTACAATATTTAAAACCATCACACAATATTAAATATTTTTTATTTACATCTATATTATTTATTATTTCACATAATTGTATTTTATTTTTAATTATTTTTTCTATTAATTTTACTTTGGTCCCACCAGTATAAATATAAAATATTCTACATATTTGTTGTAATTGTTTTAGTAATAAACTATTTAAAAAATCATTAAGAATATCTTCTTTACTTGTTATTTGTTCGTCTTTAATTGTTTTTTCATTTTGTTTTTCCGTATTGTCTTTAGGTTTTTTAGTTTTTTTATTATCTTTGGTATTATTTGTTGTTTTATTATCATTTGTATCTTCATTATCTTTTCTAATTCCGTCCCAATTTTTATTTTTAATAAACCCATATTCATTCATAAATGTTTCCATGTTTTTAATACCCATTGATTTATTACATAAACCACATATAGGTCTAAGATTTTGTATTGTTGTTTTTCCACCATTGAACTTTGATTCAATATGGCCACAATCAAAATTAGCACTAGTTATTGTTTCGGTATTACAGCAAAAACAAATACCTTGTTTCTGTCCATTACCAATATAAGTATTCCATACAGTATTCCTAACAGTACTAGGAATTTTAACACTATTTTTCTTGATTATTTTTTTGGTTGTATTTATTTCTGTTTTAGCACTCATATATATTCTTGTTTAAATTATGATACCATATTATATATAATATGTTAAAATATCATTTTTTTTTTTAATTAATTGTATTGATATAAAAAATATAAAAATATTTATTTTTTGATATAACATATATCCTCAGGTATTCCATTTTTAAAAATACCTGTATATAATACGTTTCCATCTTTATAAACTGTCCCGGAACCATGTGGCAAATTATTTTCAAAATAACCTTCATATATTTTATTATTTTTAAAAAAATGTCAAAATAGGAAAAAAGTGGCTAACCAATTTCGCAATCGTTAAAATTAAAATTAAAGTTAAAGTTAATGAATTCATTGATTATGTTATTTTCATCGTCTGCAACACTAATTATAAAAACTGTTGTATAATTTACATGCATTATTACAAAAGTTGATTATGATAAAAAATGATTTATGAACATTTTTTTATATTAATTATGATAATATTGGTGATAATTTAATTAATAATTGTAATATTATCTTTATTAATAATATTATCTTTATTAATAATATTGTTTTTAATCTTAACATTATCGGTTAAAATAAAATACACAATAATTTATATTGCGATATTTTCTATTTTATAATATAATATGTTTATATATAATGTATATTCCAGATAATTATACTTGCAAACTTAGATTTTGCATAGAAAAATGGGCCACTAAAAAATATAAAGAAAAATGGATAAATAAATTAAAAAAAATATGTGATGGTGGTTCTGAAAATAATAAATATATTTCTAAATTAATGTTATCAAAATGTTCTTTAGATTCAAATAAAAATTTACCTATATTAAATAGATCTGAAGGAGGCATTGGAGGTAACGATAATTTAACAAATAAACAAATTAGATACCAAGATTCAATAATGGATGAATTAAAAGAAGATTATAATGAAAATGATATAAAATTAAACATTTTAAATTCAAATGTAGAAAAATGGACGTTAGAAGAACTTGATGATATATTGAAGGCCTATACAAAAGTATTTAATGAATATATGTGCGAAAAATGTACAATAGGAACAATTGAATTAGTAAATAATAATTTATTGTATGAAAGTGATTCAGATTAACTAATACAATATTTGTTATTTAATTACCATTTAGTATTATTTTTCATACTATATAAATAATATGTATCATTTAAAATAAAAAAGTCATAATATTTTAATTATTTTTATATATCTTTAAATTTTTAAAAAATTTTTTATTTTGGTAATAATTTGCAAATCTTTAATGTCTGATATTTTTGTTACAAAATCATTTTGATTTATATTTAACCAATCTTTATTTTTATTAAATGAAATATCATATGCAATATTCATTATACCCTCAGGAGATTTATATTCAATATCCCATATAAATATATTATGATTATTGATTATATCATCGATAATTGGACAACATATCTTCTTTGCAATATAATTACTAACTTTCGCACTTTCCTGTATTAAATTTTGAATTATCATTATATTTTTTTTATTTTAATAATAAAGATATATAAATATAATCATTATATATATTTTATAAACATATGACTACTTGTAATTTATTTAGTGCAAATGAGAATTATAAAAATAAATTAATAATTGGTTCAAACGGTCTAAAATTTATAGATTATTCTGATTTAGAAAATCATTATGACATGTTATATATACTTTTTGATGACATGTCAAGTATTGATAAATGTATGACAACATATGGCAATGGTTCATATTTTGGATTTAAAATAAAAGCAAAACAAATGGATAGTATTAATGATGTATATAAAGATTATAATATAAATATACAAACAAGACAACAAGCTGATGAAGTGTATAAATTAATATCAGATGGTTTTAATGAATCATGTAAAAAGAAAGATGCACGTATAGGTATAAAAAATATTTAAAATTTAATATATAATCCATTATACATGACTGAATTATCTTTTTCATAAAATTCATTTTTATTAATTGTTTTAATTGATTTTTCATGACTTATTATGCAATATTTATCATCTACTCAAGCTTTTTTATTAATTGTTTTAATTGATTTTTCATGACTCATTATGCAATATTTATCATCTACTCAAGATTTTTTATTAATTGTTTTAATTGATTTTTCATGACTTATTATGCAATATTTATCATCTACTCAAGCTTTTTTATTTGAATACATGTAATGCTTATTTTTAATATTATTTTTTGTTCTCTTGACACATAATAGCTCAAATATCTAAAAAACTTGTCGAAAAAAATGTAATACAGTTAAATTAATAAATAATTATAATAAATAAATTTTTTTATATATAAAAAATAACAACTTAATATAATATTGTTAAAAAATATTATAAAAAAGTCGTTATGTTAAATAATCCTTCAAATGAACAACAAAATATAATTAATCAAATAGAAACTAATAATATAATTGTAGATGCTGTAGCTGGTTCTGGTAAAACCACTACTATATTACATATTGCTTTAAAGTATAAAAAATTAAAAATTTTAGTGATGACATATAATACCAAATTGAGATTAGATACTTTAAATAAAATACAAGAATTACAATTAAAAAATATTGAAATCCAAACTTATCATGGTTTTTGTACTAAATATTATCAAGATAATTGTAGGAATGATAATCAAATTATTAATATTTTAAATACAGATATAAACCCTAGAAAAAAAATAAAATATGATATGTTAATTATAGATGAAGCTCAAGATATGACACAATTATATTATGAATTAATATGTAAAATAATTAAAAATAATATTAATATACAATATTTGTGTATATTAGGAGATAAAAATCAAAGTATATTTAATTTTAATGGCGCGGATTCTAGATATATTACATTAGCTAATTGTATATTTAATTTTAATAATAAACAATGGACAAAATGTGAATTAAACACAAGTTATAGATTAACAAATGAAATGTCCCAATTTTTAAATAATTGTATTTTGAATGAAAATAGAATAATTACACAAAAAAATGGTTCAAAAGTCAAATATATGATTTGCAATACATTTAATAATAATATACCAAATTACAATTATGTACCTTTTAATGAAATTATGACATATTTGAATACTTATTCTCGTGATGATATTTTTATATTAGGTCCTTCTGTTAAGGGTAATAAATCACCCATTAGAAATTTGGCTAATAAATTAACGGAATGTAAAATAGAAATATATGTTCCTAATAATGATGATGAAAAAATAGATCAAGATATAATTAAAAATAAAATAGTTTTTTCTTCTTTTCATCAAGTAAAAGGCTTAGAAAGAAAAGTAGTATTAATTTTTGGTATTACTGATAATTATTTTAAATTTTTTGAAAAAATGCAAGATCCTAATAAATGTCCTAATGCAATATATGTTGCTTTAACTAGAGCTACAGAATGCATGACCATATTTCATCATTATCAAGATAATTTTTGTAATTTTATTAATACTGAAAATTTAAAATTATATACTGATTTTTACGAAGATCCTGTTTATAAATTAGAATTTAAAAATAACAAATGTGAACCAAAAGAATTAGCCGTAACAGAATTGTTAAAACATTTACCAAATGAAGTAATAAACAATGCAAAAAAATTTTTAAAAATAACAGAGATTCAAAAAAAAACAACAAAAATAGATATACCAGTCAAAACTAAACAAGGTAAATTTTATGAGAATGTTTCAGAAATAACAGGAACGGCTATACCCGCATATTTTGAATATATTAATACAAATAAAATGGAAATATGTGATTTTTTAAAAAAACATAACATAATATCTAAAATAAATCCCATACCAAAAACGATACCTAAATTATTATCTTTAGCAAACAAATATTGTGCTTGTAGGTCTGGTTATGATTATAAATTATATCAAATTAATAATTATGATTGGTTAAGTGAAGAAAATTTAAATTTAGCGATAGTTAGATTAAATAATCATATATCTAAAAATGCTGTTTACGAAAAAAAATTTGAATACAAAAATTTAACATTGGAAAAAAATAACAAAAAAAATTTGTGTGGTGTCATTGATTGCATTGATTGTAATAAAATCTGGGAATTTAAATGTGTTAGCGAATTAACTGATGAAAATATATTACAATTAGCGATATATGCATTTTTATTGTATAATTCTGATGAACAAAAAAAAATTTTTTTAATACGTGAAATCGAGGAAAAATATAATATTATTAATTATGAAATTAAGAAAGATGATATAATTACCTTCACGTTTAATAATAATATTTTAGTTGGTAGTATATCAAAATTATTTAAAAATGGCAATATTAATGCAAAAGTAAACAATAAAATATATAAAATAAAAAAATCAGATATAACAAAAATAAATATTATTGATGATAAAATTGAAGAAATTAAAAAATTAAATAATAATTATGAATTCTATTTATTTAATATATTAGATAATCAAATATTAAAAATAGATTCTGAATATAATGAACTTAAAAAATTAGTTGAATATTTAATTGATATCAAATATAATAATAATAATATAATCGACGATACAATTTTTATAAATAATGCTTTAAACATTAATAATAAATATTCCAAAAATATTATATAAATTAAAATTTTAATTATTTTTTTTAATATATTTATTAATAAAATTATTATATATTTACAATTATTTATGTGATTAAAATTATATATATATTTACAATTATTTATGTGATTAAAATTATGTATAAGTTGCAAATTATACGCAAAAATATAAATTCTGATATTATTATGTGTATTTTCTTATTTATATAAATATAGATACACTAATAAAAAAGATTTTTTTCAATGTAAATTATCTACCATTATAAAATGTATTACAAAATGTAAAAAAAATATTGAATGTATAGATGATTTAGAAAATGAAACAAATAAAAAAAATATGATAAAAAATATAATAACATTAGAACGAAAAAAATATAAAAAATATAACAGAAAATTAAAAATATTAAAGCGCATGTTATAATAAATATATAATTATATTTAATGTGCAAATTGTTTTTTTTAAATATTTTATGTGATTATAATTACAATTAATTATATCACAAATATACTATGATCATAATTATATCACAAATATTTGGCCAGAAATAAATAAAATTATCAATCATTCTAAAAAACTAAAAATATAAATATTCAAGAATTAAGTAATATTAACATACCAGAATACAAAAAATATTTAGCACATATTTATATTTATACTAATTTATAATTAACATTTAATATTATTAAAAATAATTTGTTAATAGTTATTGTTTATAATTAATAATATATGATAATATATATGATAATATAGCAAATTATTTTAGAATTTCTAATATGCTATTATGAGATTTGTAAAAATGTGATGATAATTTGGACAACATGGTATTTACGAATGCTGATTTTTCAAGACGTTTTATTATATCTGACATTGTTATTTTATTTGATGTATATATTAGAAATATAACAAAAAAAGTTAAAAAAATATCTTTTTTTTTCATAATAGATATTATAATTTATTCAGTTGTAATACCTAAAATATAATCTTTTGATTTATAAAAATGCGGTGATAATTTCGTTAATATGGTATCTATAAATGTTGCTTTTTTCAGACATTTCGTCACATCTGCTACTGATATTAAATCAGTATTAATTTTTACATTTAGTTTATCATATTGTTGATATACATTAAAACAATTTGAACTACATATATCAAGAAGATCTTCCATTAAAGAATCATTATTTTTATAATTTCTAAAAGTGTCTAGATATTCCAATAATATTTGTCGTTGTGTTTCATATTCTATTAATTTGCTTTTTTTTGTTGGTTTATTAATTTCCAAATTTAACAATTCATTTTCAAAATATATTATTGCGTTCGCTACTAATGTATCGGCATTTTCTACCATATTATTAGTTAAATTAGTGTTATAATCGTTTAATAACTTAATTATATAGTTAACAAATGGTTTTATAACAAGTTCTTTAAATTTGATTCCTTTTTTATCACAATACCAACCTT
>Ga0208826_1000268_pt1 | contig 58868 bp, 58 predicted proteins | sample AD_UKC115_MetaG_FD_184451 | JGI IMG/M metagenome (GOLD analysis project Ga0208826, IMG submission 184451) | Active sludge microbial communities of municipal wastewater-treating anaerobic digesters from Hong Kong - AD_UKC115_MetaG (SPAdes)... | ecosystem: Engineered > Bioreactor > Anaerobic >... | reverse complement strand
CTCGTCTCGGGGTACCCCTCTCTGTTCAGGGAGGAGACAAAGACAAAGGGGCTCTCCTCTACGAGAGCCAAACTTCGCTCCAGAATCTCGCGCTTCTCCATCTTCTCCTCCCTTCGAGAACGGTTCTTCTACATTCCTCTTTTCCTCCACCTTTGTCAACTCTCTCGAACGATCACTGCTTGTTCGGACGCTCCCATCCCCCTGGGCCACCCCCGGTAGGGCGGCCCAGGGGAGCGTTGTCTTCCTTGGGAAGGTGTGAGATGATTCCCTATTCCCTCTGGGAGGTATCCCTTGAAGAAGATCGTCATCGCCTATGCCACCCGGGCGGGTTCCACCGCCGAAACGGCCCTCTGGATCGCAGGGCGCTTCGAATCCGCCGGCTTTCTTGCCGAGACAAGGGACCTGCGCCAAGGAATCGATCCCTCCCTCTACGACGGCTTCGTCATCGGGAGCGCCATCCGTGCCGGACGGTGGCTCAACGAGGCGGTCAGGTTCGTAGGTTCCCACAAGGAACGGCTCCAGGAGGGTCCGACGGCCCTCTTCCTCACGAGCCTCTATCTGAAAGATCCAACCCCCGACAACAGGGAGAAGGTCCTCTCTTTCATCAAGGCTCAGGCCGATTCGGCCAAGCCCCTCTCGGTCGGGCTCTTCCCGGGTGTCATAGACCCCTCCAGACTCGGCTTCTTCGCCGGACTCATCACCAAGGCCATTAAGGCCCCACAGGGAGACTTCCGCAAGAAGGAGGACATACTCCTCTGGGCCGATCAAACCGCCGAGAAGTTCAAAGAGATTCTTCTCCCCTGAGGAGAGATTTCTTACCCTCCCAGGAGCGCTCCCCCTCTCTCCCAACCCGCTTCGTCACTACAAGGGACACTCCCTTTTTCTTCCCCCGGTTTACAACGGACACTCCCTTTGAATTCCATGAACCGCGAACAACGGGAAGGGTACGAACAAGGGCCTCTTCTTCCTTAACGGCTCTTGGTTCCCACCTTGGAGGGGAGGGGAAACCTTCTCCTTGGACTCTACCTTGAACCGCTTTAAATCTACAGGGGACACTCCGTTTAGAAACATAAACCGCGAACAACGCGAACGACGCGAACATGGAGAAGCAAACCAATACAAACTTTCGCAGGTTTTGCGCAACCACCGGTGGTAGGATGGAAGAGAGAGAAAACACTCCTGTTGCCCAGGATTTAGGGCAGATCCCTTTCGGCAGACCTTTCTGAGAGTGGATGAGAGGCTTCCTGAGGCACTCCCTTATTTGTTCGCGATTTTCGCGCCTTTCGCGGTTAGAATCTACAACGGACACTCCCTTTCAGAGGAGGGTAAAAGTTACGCCCTCCGGATCAGCTGTTCCATCCCCTTTCTCACCCTTGGTCTGGTTGAACCGGGTTTGGGGTAACCCAGGGGGATCAGGAGAAGGGGCTCTTCCCCATCGGGAAGGTTCAAGACCTCGGCCACCGCTCCGGCCTCGAAGGCCGCGACCCAGCAAGTCCCGAGGCCCAAGGCCGTAGCCGCAAGGACCGCGTGGTCGGCGACAATGGCCACATCGCACATGAGGTAGGAGGTCCCGTCACACCGCAACCACCCCTCCCTCTTCAGCCCCGTAAAGACCAGAACCACCGGCGCCTCGGCGAACCAAGAGGCCCCGTAGGCTCTGTTCAGCGCGTTCCTCTTCTCTCCCTGAACGATCCAGAGGTGAAAGGGCTGAGCGTTCTTTGCAGTGGGGGCCAGGCGAACGGCTTCGCAAACCTTCTCCAGATCCGATTGTTTCACCTCCTTGTCCAAGTACCCCCGAACGCTGAACCTGCGCTCCAAAAGTTCGAAGTACTCCACTCTCTCCTCCCGACGGCCCTCCCAGGAGCCGACATCCTTGCCTTTCCCTTATTTTTGCACACCGGGTCCCACTTATCAAACCCTCTAAAGTGTCGAATCTCTCTTCTCCTTTTCTTTCGCACGGGTTATACTTTTTTATCCCCTATGGAGGTGGCGCCTATGGGAGAACCCTTCTACATACGAGCGACCTGGTTTATAGAGCAGATCCGCTCAGAACGACACCCCAACGCCAGGAGTCTGGTCGAACACTTCGACATTAGCGATGCCACCGCCCATCGTGACATCGACGCTCTGATCAAACAGTACAGTGCCCCCATTACTTTCGACGGAGAGGAGAAGGGCTACCGTTTCCTCGATTGCGGCGACAAATCGCCGAACAAGAAGTACACCCTTCCCCTGCCGAACCGTTGGGTCAGCTCGCAAGAGATCTTTCTCCTTGCCCTGGCCAAGGAGATCATGGGTGACGACCTGACCAGGGAGATTCTCTCAGGCCTCTTCGAGAAGATGAAACCCTCCAACGCCCTGGACTACTCCCAAGAGATGGCTCTGGAGAGGGTCTCCTACAAAGGGATGGGCTTCTACCGTCAGAGGGAGGGAGTCTTCCAGAAGGTCCTCGAAGCGCTCACCAGGCTGGAGTGGATCGAGATCTGCCACCACCAGATCGCCACCCCTCCTCAAGCCTGCTGGGTCAACATCCTCCCCCTCCACCTTGTCAACTACATCAACAAGTGGTACCTCATCGCCGAGAAGGAGGGCAGGCTCCGAACCTACTCCCTCTCCAGAATCACGGAGATCAGGAAAGGGAAGAACCAAGGGACGCCGGCCTTCTCGACGGAAGAGATCAAGGAAAAGCTCGAAGAGGTCTTCGGAATCTTCGTTACCGACGAAGAGCACCCTCTGGAGGAGATTACCCTCCGGTGCCTTCCCCAAAGAACGCCCTTCTTCGAATCCTGGGTCTTTCACCCCAAGCAAGAGCAGAAAAGGGACAGGGAGGGACGTTTAGAGATCCGCTTCCTCTCCACGGTGAACAGAGAGCTCATCGGCGAGATCGTCCGCTTTGCAGACCAGTTGGAGGTTCTCGGACCGCCAACGCTTCAGAGGGAACTCTCCGCCTTCCTTGACCGCGCCGCCCGCCTCCAGGGCTCCCTCCCCTAAAGGGCCAAGACCCTCCCCCTAGGCAAGGGGTCGAGCTCAAGCCCCTCCAGAGGTTCTGAAGAGATGAGGACTCCCTCTGGACTCTCTCGGAAGAAGAGCCGGTAGTACTCACCGGAACCGGAATACTTGTTGAGGACATAGAAGCGCTCCCGAGTCGCGATAGCCACGTTCAGAGCCGCCTCTTCCCGAACCCGTCCGCCCAGGAGCTCGCAAAGCTTCTCCAGGGCCTGCTTCGGTGGGAATCTCTTGAGGTATACCCCTAAGAGCGCGAAGAGCCTTTCGGATCCGATTCTCCCCGGCAACCCCGAAGGGAGGGTCACTCCCCGCAGTAAACCGTTGAAGACAAAGGCCCAGGAGCCCTCTCTCCCGAAGAAGGGTTGGTTAAACTCCACCACCCCTCTCTGGTCAGGGAAAGAACTACTCCGGGCGTGGAGGACCAGGTGTGTCCCGGAAGGGACACTCCTCCAAGAATCCCTCCAAACCGGCTCAAGGGAGCGGTACCCCTCCCATCTGCCCCGACTCCACCAGCAAGCCCCCCACCCGTCTCCCTGTCTGTCCCCGTCCGGTGAGCGGCTCCTCTCGGCCATGAGCGAAAATTTCTCCAGAAACGGGGTCAACGGGAGTTCAAGGTTCGACCGGTAAAGGAGGAAACGGCACATCTCAAGCCTCCCAGGCCCGGGACCAGGCGTCGAGGATCTCCTGGATCTCCTCTCGGGCGATGGTCAGAGGGGGAAGGAATCGGACCGTCCCCTCTCCGGCTGGCAGGGCCAGCACCCCCTCTCTCTGAAGTGCTTTTAAGAGGTGGTCCCGACGCGGTTTTCCCACATCGACTCCGACCATGAGCCCCTTCCCTCTCACCGTAGCTTCTGGAGAGCGCGCACTCAGCCCCTCCCGGAAAGAGTGGCCCAACCGGACGACCCTCTCGAGAAACTCCTCGGTCAGGAGGTTGAGAACCGCTTCGGTGCCGGCACAGGCCAAGGGATTCCCACCGAAGGTCGACGTATGGGAGAGTCTGGGAATCCTCTCCGCCACCTCTGGGTGGACCAGAACCGCTCCCGCGGGAATCCCTCCGGAGAGACCCTTCCCGAGAAGAAGAAGGTCTCCGGAGGCCCCTTCTTGATCTCCCGCAAGGAGAGTTCCGCTTCTCCCCATTCCGCTCTGAATCTCGTCGAGTATAAGGAGAACGCCCCTGTCGGTACAGAGCTCTCTCACCCTCTTGAGAAACCCCGGCGGTGGAAGGAGGACCCCTCCCTCTCCCTGGATAGGCTCGACGATGACCGCCGCAAACTGGTCGTTCAAGGCCGTCTCAAAGGAGCTCTCGTCGCCGAGCTCCAAGAAGGTGAATTCCCACAGGAGCGGCTCCAGACCCTGTCGGTACTTCCCAGAGGGGGTTGCAGAGAGGGCCCCCAGGGTCTTGCCGTGGTACCCCCCCCGAAAAGAGAGGAACCTCCTCTTTCCCGAGGTCAAGACGGCGAACTTCAAGGCGGCTTCCACCGCTTCGGCTCCGCTGTTTGTCCACAAGACCTTATAATCGGGCAGGGAGCACCTCTCCCTCAGCTTCCTGGAGACCCTCTCCCTGAGGGGCGAGCGGAAGGATCCGTGGAGTGTCGTCAACCGGAGAGTCTGTTGGGAGAGAGCCGCCAGGATCTCCCGGTTTCCGTAACCGAAGAGGGCTACGCCGTAGCCGCTTGTCCCGTCGAGGTAGCTCTTCCCCGTAGGGGTGAAGAGTCGACAACCCTCGCCATGGCTGAAGGTGACTCCCCGATCGGTGTAGAGCCTTAAAAGCGCGCCGCTATCATCGTTGTGCATCGTCCTTCCTCCTTTCGATGACGGTTCCTCCGCCCCTCAAGGCGTCCCCCAGAGGGTCTTGTGCCCGCCCGTCGGAGATCACAACCCTTGGAGAACCTTCCTGGAAGAGCTTCCCCAAGGCGTGAAGTTTTCTCTTCATTCTCCCCTCCACAACCCTCTCCCAAGAGGTGAGCTCTTCGGGGGTGATCCTCCTCAGGAGGGTCTCCGGTTTCCGGGGATCTTCCAACAGGCCTGGGGCTTCGATGAACTGGTAGACCCTCTGGGCCTTGAGTTCCCGGGCCAGGAGGGCCACGATCTCATCGTTTTCCGTGTTCATGGCCCTTCCCTCCTCGTCGGCGATAGGGACGGAGAGAACGAGACGGTACCCGTCGCCGAGAAGGGTTTCCAAGAGAGGCTTGTTCAATTGCTTCGGCTTCCCCGAGAGGTCCCTCTCGATTCTCACCCTCCCCTCTTCGCAGACTCGAAAGCCTGGGTTTCTCTTTCCACTGACGATTCCCCCGTCGATTCCACACACTCCCAAGGCGTTCACTCCATGGGCGCGTAACGACTCCACCAGGCTCTTGTTCCTCAGACCCGCATAGGTCATCATCATGGTTTCGAGCTCCTCCCTTCCGGTGAGAACGCTCTCGTAGCCGGACTTTGAGACCACTCTCCTGGCAGGACGCCCCAGGGCCTTTGAAACCCTATCCCGAAGAGCGTTGGCCCCTGGAACCACGACATAGGGCTCTTCGACTCCGGCCAATCCCCGAACCACCCCCTCCCAGTTGATGGCCGATCCTCCGCCGACCTTAAAGATGATCATCCCTCCCTCCTATATCAAACCGGGTGGAGGCCGCGAAAGCCGAGGGCGGTCTCCTCCGGAAAGCCCATCATGATGTTCAGACACTGAACCCCTTGCCCGGCGGCGCCTTTCATCAGATTGTCCATCGCCGAGACGACCACCACCCTCGATGAGCGTGGGTCTCGCTCAAGCCCAACGTCGCAAAAGTTCGTCCCCCAGAGGAGCTTCGGTTCCGGGAACCGGTAGTGGCCCTTTCTCTCCCGAAGGATTCGAACAAAGGGTTCCTTGGAGTACCTCTCCCGGTAGAGCCGGAAGAGTTCCCCTTCGCTCCGCGACTCCTTGAGAAAGAGGTGGGATGTTGTCAGAATCCCCCGGACCTCGTCCACGGCGGTAACCGAGAGGGAGATCTCGCTCAGCCCCAACTCTTGGAGGATCTCGGCCGAATGCCTGTGCCCTGTCGCCTTGAAGGAACGGAGGCAATGGCGCCGTTCGGGGTGGTGGGAGCTCTCGGTCGGAAAACGTCCCCCTTCGCTGGATCCGCACTTCACCTCGGTGACGATTCTCTGCTCCGCCCATCCGCTCTCGACCAGGGGAAGCAGGGCCAGAATCACCGCCGTGGCGTTACAACCGGCACCGGTAACCCACCGAGCCTCGGGAAGCCGTTCCCTGTAAAGTTCGGGGATACCGTAGACAAATTTTTCCAACCTGCTCGGCAAGGGGTGTTCCCGCCCGTACCACCGGAGATACTCCCCACCATCCCTCAACCGGTGATCGGCGGAGAGATCGATGATCCGCTCCGCCAGCGAGGAGAACTCCTCCCATCGGACTCCGGCCTCCCCATGGGGGAGAGCCAGAATCAGGAGATCGCACGTCGTCAGATCCTGAGAGGAGACGAAGGTCGCCTCCGTCATGCCCCTCAGGTGGGGATGAACGGAGTCCACCCGCTCTCCCCGGTGCCTCTCCGAAGTCACCTGACCGAGAAGAAGAGAGGGGTGCCCGGAGAGGAGCCGGAGAAGCTCTCCCCCGACGTATCCTGATCCCCCTACCAGGGAGACCCTCGGCTTAGCGGCCATGATCGCCTCCTTCGCCGCCCCTCTGGTAAAGGTAGCGGACAACCTCACCGGGGATGTTCACACCGGTCGGTTCGATGCTGTTTTTAAACTCCATGGCGTGGTTCACCTCGTTCACGAGAAGGCCCTTCTCCGTGCGGAAGAGGTCTAAGGCGAGAACGCCTCCTCCCACCGCCCTGGCCGCACGAAGGCTCATCTCCTCCAATTCGGAGTCCACAGGATACTTGGAGGCCTTTCCCCCCCGGGCGGTGTTGGTGATCCAATGGGATGAACTCCGCTCGATGGCGGCGATGCACCGATCCCCAACGACAAAGGCCCGGATATCGGCGCCTCCCTTCTCGACGTACTCTTGGAGGTAGAAGACCGAATGGTGGAAGCTCCCCAGTGTCAGCTTGTGCTCCACCAGGGCCTCCGCGCTGTCCCGGTCGTTCACCTTGGCCAGGAGTCGGCCCCAAGAGCCGATGTTGGGTTTGACCACGCAAGGGTACCCGAGCTCCTCCAGGGCTTCCAAGGCCTTCTCTCCGCTGAAGGCCACTCGAAACCGTGGTTGCGGAACCCCTTCCCGCTCCAGGGCGGCGGAGGTCAAGGCCTTGTCCATGCAAACGGCGGCGGTGTGGGGGGAGTTCACTGTCAGAACCCCTGCCCCCTGGAAGAAATTGAGCCAATAGAGGGACTTCCAGGCGCTCAGGCTGCGGTCCAGAAGAAGGTCCAGGGCGGGTAGCTCCCTACCTGGCCCGTAGACCATCTCCCTCTCGCAGATCAGCTCCGTTTCGATCCCGGGAAACCCGGCCAGCTCATCGAGCAGAAGCCTCTCGTCCCGACGTATCACCTCGTAAAGAAAACCGATTCTCATCGTGCACCCTCCTCTCTCTTCTCTGCCTCCAAGGAGGCGACAATAAACCCGAGCTCCTCTCTGTCCACGGTTCTACCAAGTCTGCCCACCTCCTTGACCCTCAGGAGAATCTCCTTGAGACGGTCCTCGCCGACATCCTCCTCCCCAAGGTTTCTCAAGGCGTAGAGGAGGGCCGAGGTCCCCGCCATGTGGTCGAGAACGACTCGGCTGCAGCGTCCGACGGTGATGGGGTCCAGGCTCTGGTAGTGGAGAGGGTTGCGAATCGCCGCCTGCGTGTGAATCCCAGCGCAATGGGAGAAAGCGTTCTCACCGACTACAGGAGCCAGGGGCGGAACAGGGATTCCTGAGAAACGGGAAACCCTTCGGTAGAGCTCCGGCAGTTGGGTCAGGTCCCACCTCTCCCCCTCGTTCCATCCACTGCGCAGGGCGACCATGAGCTGGGCCAGGTCGACGATTCCCGCACGCTCGCCTAGGCCCAGCACGGAGGCGTCGATGATATCCACTCCGGCGCGGTAGGCGTCGAGCGCGTTGGCCAAGGCGAGCCCCCTGTCGTTGTGGCAGTGTACAGCCAGCATGGGGTTGACTCCTCCCCGGACCAGGCTCTCCCTCATCCGAAGGGTATAATCGTAGAGGTTATTCTCTGTTCCCGGAACCATATACCCCGTCGTGTCGGCTACGCTGATCACGTCCGCGCCAGCCCTCGCGGCCTCCAACGCCACTGCGGCAACGTCCGGCCAGGCCGTCCGAACCGTATCCTCCGGCGTATACCTAACCATAACCTGGGGAGCCCGGCCCTTCACCTCCCGGATCAGAGAGGTCACCGATTCGATGGCCTGAGAGAGGGTCCGGTTCCCTTCGGTCAGCCTTTCCCGGGAGACGCAGTAGAAAAGGCCAAGGAAAGAGACCCCACAAGAGAGCGCCATGTCCACGTCCCCCTTAAGGGAGCGCGCGTGGGCTCCCACTCGGATCTCTCCCTTTCGGGCGGCGAGGAGCCGGACCCCCCTCTCTATCTCCTTGTCCACCACGGGGTGCCCGGCCTCGACGATGTCGACGCCGAGACGTTCGAGACCCTCCGCCAAGGCGATCTTGGCATGAACGGGGAAGGCGACGCCGGGGGTCTGTTCCCCTTCCCTCAGCGTTGTGTCCAGGATTCTGACCATTACTGCCCCCAGTCCTCTTCCACCTGGGGGGCCTCCTCGACGATCAGAGGCTCCAGGGAGAGAATCTCCATTTCACAGCGGCACTCCGGACAGGGGTAGACCTCATGGACCCTGGAGTCTTCGGGCAGAGGGACCTCACTCTCACAGACTGGGCAGACGCATCTTCTTTCCACGGTTTTCCTCCTTGACTATGAAGTTTGATCATTCTAGCAGGAGAAAAACGGGGAAAGAAATTCTTTCAAATAATAGCCATAATACGGAACACTATGTTAAAATCTTAACATGGTAACGATTCCCGAAGCCGTGGAACGGCACATCCGCCTCTCCCCCCTCTTGGAGGAGGCTCTCAGAGAAGAGCTGATCAACCTCTCCGCCTTGGCGCGAAAGCTGATCCCTCCCCTGGAAGAAGAACTTTTAAAGCCCGTCGGCGAGGGAGCCGTCATCATGGCCTTGAGGCGTCTCTCAAAGCGTCTTCAAGAGACCTTCCCAGAGCCAAACCGTTTCTGCGGCCTCAATTTCGGATCCATGACCCTGCGGTCCCCTATCGTCGAGTTCACCTTCGCTTCCTCGTCCTCCCTCCTCTCCAAGCAGAAGCAACTCTTACACCGGCTGGGGGAGAGGAGAGACCTCTTCCTCACCCTGACCCAGGGGGTCAGAGAGGTGACGATTCTCCTGAGCGCCCCCTGGGAGGAGACGGCCTTGGAAATCTTCGCGGGAGAGAGGTTGATCTCTACGCTGAAGAACCTCTCGGCCGTGACGATTCAGCTCTCCCCGGACGCGGTCTGGACGCCGGGAGTCCACTACACCCTTCTCAAGGAGCTTGCCTGGGATCGAATCAACGTTGTCGAGGTCGTCTCGACGCTGAACGAATTCACCATTCTCCTGCAGGAAGATCAGGTGGAAAGAGCCTTCGCAAGGCTGAAGGCGGTTCTGAATAAACGTTCATAAGGAGAAAGAAGGATGGACACCCCCGCTCCCCATCTCTATACAGACCTCGCTTCCTGGTGGCCGCTCATCTCCCCGCCCGAGGATTACGCCGAGGAGGCGGAGGAGTTTATCCGAATCTTGACGGAGGGAAACCCTCTCCCGGTGAAGAGAGTCCTGGAGCTGGGAAGCGGTGGAGGGCACAACGCCTACCACATGAAGCGGCGTTTCCGCATGACCCTGGCCGATCTCTCCCCCGCCATGGTGGAGTGCAGCCGCAGGCTCAACCCCCTCTGCGAGCACATCGTGGCGGACATGAGAACCCTCAGGCTCGACCGCCCCTTCGACGCGGTCTTCCTCCATGATGCGGTGGGCCACATGGTCGAGGGACGGGACCTTCGGGATGTCCTGATCACCGCCGCCCTCCACCTGAAACCCGGGGGCAGAGTGCTCATTGCCCCGGATTCGGTTCAAGAGAGTTTTCAGGAGGAGACGAACCTGGGGGGAACAGACCGAGGGGAACGGGGGGTCCGCTTCCTGGAGTGGCGTTTCGATCCGGACCCGAAGGATCATCGGATCACCGTCGCCCTCTCCTACTCCTTCCGGGAGGGAGAGAGGGTTACCTTCTCCCAGGACACCTTCCCGCTGGGCCTCTTCCCCTCGTCAGAGTGGCTTGAGCTCCTGGAAGAGACGGGTTTCGCCTCCCAGATCGTCCTCTCCACGCTCCCCTCTACGGGAGAGGAGAGAATCCTCTTCCTAGGGACTCTCCGGGAGTAGGCCCTCTTCGGTCAAGATCGAATCATCGTCAAGAGCATCTTGAACCTCTTGACCGCCCTCAGGGCATGGGGCTGATCGGCGGGCATGACGATGACCTCCCCCTGTTTCAGGAGGAAGGGTTTTCCGGAGATCCGAATCTCCACCTCACCGTCCAGTACCTGAACCAAGGCATCGAAGGGGGCCGTGTGCTCACTGAGACTCTGCCCCAAGTCAAAAGAGAAGAGAGTCACCGTTCCAACGCTTTTCTCGACGAGAGTCTTGCTGATAACCGCGTCCTTTTGGTAATCCACCATCTCCGACAGATTCGCGACAACTGCGTGGTCCATCATCTCTCCTCCTCTTGAAACCTTTTGCTTTACTCGTCTCTAGTTGAGTACAATCCCCTGCTCCCTCTCATGTCGAGAGGGGTCACAGCTCCCGCAAGACCACCAGTTTCCCTTGATTTCTGAGCTTCTCCGCCAGGAGGGGAAGAATGGTCTGCCTGGGGAGTATCCCCCTCTGAAGAAAGGAGAGGTCCCCGTGGGCGACGTTCCGGCTGCCGCCTACCCAGAAGTAGATTCGATCCGCTTCCCTGAGGAGGTTGCAGAGCCGGGAGACCCCACTCTCGGGTTCGTACTCCTCGGGGTCGGCCTCCAGAATGTTGTAGGCCTGGTTGAGGGTCACCGCTCCCTCGGTGACGAGGTCGATTCCCTCGATGTAGTACTTGGGAGGAGCGATCAGGCTCGAAGGGTTGCTCTCGATGGAGACCGGTTTGCCCACGACCCGGGAGACGATGTCCGAGGTTGTCGCCCCGCAGACAGCCCTCAGACCCTCTTTCGCCATGAACTCCTTCACCACCCTGTAGTCGTCGGCAGGGTCGGCCGGCGGCCCTGTCAAGACATGAAGGGTGCGACCTCTTCGGGCCTGAAGCAAGAGAACCGTGGCGTCGTCCCGGAAACGGTTCTTGGAGATCTCGAAGGCTTTCTTGCAGATCCTCTCCGGAAGCTCCGGGAAACTCTTACCGTCCACAAGCTCGTCGTTGATGAAACGGGTCACCCCTTCGGAGCCCCATCCGGTTCTCCACCCGTTCTCAAGGCCGGCCTGGACGATGCCGTCGCTGGTCAGGAGGATCCCCTCCCGATCGTCCAAATAGGCGTTGACTTCCGCCACCACTTCGCTTCCCAGGGTCTCCGTCCTCGCGGGGATCACGCTGCAGTGCCTGTTGATTCCGATGAAGAGAGGGGGGGGCATCTCGTAGGTCAGGATCGTGGTCTCCCCTCTGGGCAAGACCCGAAGCACCGTGAAAACAGCGTAAGGGTGTTCGCTCCCACGGATCTCGTGCATGCTCTCGACCACCCGCCCGAAGGCCTGACGGAGGGAGAAGCCGAGACGAAGAAGCTCCTGAAGCCTGGAAGTGCAGAGAATCGCGGCCACATGGGCCTTCACACCGGAACCGATCCCGTCGCTGAGGATAATGGTCGTATGCTCCAGGGTCCTCTCGACGGCGTAGTAGTCGCCGCAGGGGGCGAACTCCCTCTTGGAATACTGTTGGGCGAAGAGATCCAAATAGAGGACCGACAATCAACCCTCCTTCCGGGTCTTGCTCTCCTCCACTCTCTTGTCGCCGGCGATCTGGAGGAGCTTTCGAACAAGGTCTTCCCCCTGGGCCGTGCTCTCCCCTAGAAATTGAGCGATCTTCTCGGCCATTCGGGTCTGATGCTCTAACAACTCTTTCGCCTGAACAACGGCCTGGGTCTTGATCTCTTCGAGCTTCTTCTGACTGGTCTGGGCCCTGGTGATATCCACGAAGATTCCGACATACTGCTTCGCTTCGGGAAGGGCATAGAGAATCTCGTGGCAGATGAGGCTGTAACTCTTGTGGCTGACCGTCGCCTCCACCTTGTCGGCGATACCGGAGGCGAGGTTTTCGAAGGGTTCCGGGTCCATCAGGTAGGAGATGGGCTTGCCCAAAACCGCGTCGGAGCACATGAAGAAGTGGCGGAAAGCCTCGTTCATACTCAGAATCGAGAGATGTTCATCCAGGATGACAAGACCGTTGGGCGAGGTTTCGATGATCCGGTCGGTCCGTCGCTCCGCCAACCTTCTCATGGCGGGGATGCACATCTCTGGCTCCGCGAGCCCCCGAATCACGGCGATGGCCTTGTCCCGACAGCTGTCGTAGCCACAGGCGCCGCAGTTGAGCTGATCTTCGGGCCGCCCCTTCCCCGTCTTTTCCAGCATCTCCCGGATCTTCATCTCCGGGATCTCCTCGCTCTCTATAGGGTGGGGCCTGTACTCGGTCTGAAGGTCTTCGGGCAGAAGTTCTACCCTCTTCCCCTGGGGTATGCTCTCCTTGGTATACTCCAGGAGGGCCTGCCTTCTCGTGATCGATGAGCCCGCGTCCTTCTTGGGGAGGCCGGGACCGTTCAGACACCCTTGTGAGCAGAAGAGGGGCTCCACGAAGATCGGACGATCCCTCTGTTCGATATCGTTGAAGAGTTCCTTGAGCTCCTCGTAACCGCTCACGGCGATCCTCTCAACGTCAAAGCCTTCGCTTCCCCAGGAGGCCGTCTTCATGAGCCCCCCGGACATGGCGAAGAGCCTCGCCTGGAGATCGGGGCTCTCGTCGAAGAGACTCTCTTCGCAGTGGGCCAGATCGATCTTCTCCCGTTCCATCCAGCTTTTCAACTCCTCGAAGGTCAGGACAACGTCGACGGAGCGGTTGACCAACTCTTTCTGGGCCTCATACTTCTTGGCCAGACAAGGTCCGATGAAGACAACCTTCCACTCCGGGCCCAACCGCCGCTTCAAGGAACGGGCATGGGCGATCATAGGGGAGGCGTAGGGAATCAAACGGGAGACCAAGTCGGGCCGGTAGCTCTCCACGTAGTTCACCACCACGGGACAAGCGGTCGCGAAATTGGCCTTCTTGGGATGGGCGAGAGCCCACTCCTTGCAGGAGAGAGCGACAGGATAGGCGCCGACCGCCGTCTCTGCAACATAGGCGAAGCCCATCTTGCGTAGGGCAGAAGGAAGGCGCTTACGCCCCCAGTCCGGCCAGAGTCCGGCGAAGGAGGGGGCCAGAGTAACGGCGCACTTGGCCCCTCCCTCCCGAACAGTTTCTATGGCACGTTCAATATCGTTTCGGTAATTCTTCGCACCCTGGGGGCACTCACGAACACACCTTCCGCAGGCGATGCAGAGTCTCTCCTCGACGAAGGCCTGCCCTCCGCGAACGCGGATGGCCTTGACGGGACAGACCCGAAGGCATCTGTAACAGTCCCGGCAACGGGCCCTATCGGTGAAGATAATCTGTCCTGGGTTCGGCTGTATCATGGCTCCCCGGGTTAAATTTCTTCTATTGTATCACTCCGCCTTGCTCGCCGTCACTCCACAACGCGCCAATTCCGCGTCCAAGGCACGACAAGCCTTTTCAAAGGTACAATCGTTGATCAGGGTATCCCCGACCCGAACGACCGGAGCGCTCTTACAGTTTTCGAAGCAGAAAGCGGCCTTGGCTTCGACATAAGCCTCCAAGCCACGGCTCTCGATGTGGTGGAAGAGGTTTCTCAGAATATCCTGAGAGCCCTTCACGTAGCAGTTGGTCCCTACGCAGACTCCGATCTCCACCTTCTTGTTCTCGCCGCCCTCAACCAGCACCATCCCTTCGTCGTTGATTCTCTTCCGGCTGTAGTAGTGGGTATGGAGCAGGTGGTGGGCCTTCTCCCCTCCGACTTCACCGAGGAACTTCTTGTAGGTGTCGACGATGTAGGGGTTGTCCTGAGACTTGTGCAGCTGGAGGGATTTGTCTACTTCGTAGAGGCTCTCGGCACGGCGGCGGATGGTCTCCCTGTTGTATGTGACAGGCTGACCGGCTCCGTTGACGCAACCTCCGGGACACGCCATGACTTCGATGAGGGCGTAAGGGCTCTCCCCCTTCTTAGCGGCCTCGGCGACCTTCCGGGCATTGGCCAAACCGTAGACGATAGCGATCTTCACCTTCTCGTCGCCCAGGGCGATCTCGACCTCACGGATTCCCTCTTCTCCTCTGGTTTCGAGGAAATCGACGGAATCCAGCTTCACCCCGGTAACCTTTTCGGAAACGAAGCGAAGGACGGCCTCGGTAACGCCTCCGGAGCTTCCGAAGATTACTCCGGCGCCGGTCTTGAAACCGAAGGGCATATCGAGAGATTCAGGTTTCAGTTCCTTGAAGCGGATTCCCGCCTGTTCGACCATACGCCCGAGCTCCTGGGCGGTCAGCACGAAATCCACGTCCGCCTCTCCGTTGACGACGAACTCGGGGCGACGGGCCTCGAACTTCTTCGCCGTACAGGGCATGAGGGAGACAACCACCAGGTTCTTCCTGTCCACCTTGAGCATCTCGGGTAGCACGGCTTTGGCCAGGGAGCCGAACATCTGCTGGGGGGAACGGCAAGTGGAAAGGTTGGGCAACAACTCCGGGAAGTACTGCTCCGCGAACTTGACCCACCCCGGGCAGCAGGAGGTAAACTGGGGAAGTTTCTCCCCTTTAGTCTTGCGAACGATGAACTCCGAAGCCTCCTCGATGACCGTCAGGTCAGCGGTGAAGGATGTATCGTAGATCTTATCGAAACCGAGCTTCTTGAGGGCGGCCACGATCTGGCCGGTGGTGATGCTCCCCCCTTCCATGCCGAAGTATTCGCCGACGCTGACCCTTGTGGCTGGGGCCATCTGGACGACCACCGTTTTCTCGGGGTTGTCCAAGGCCTTCCAAACCTCTTCGATCTCTGAGCGCGGGACCAAGGCTCCGGTGGGGCAGACTCGAGCGCACTGACCGCAGTTGATGCACTCCACGTCGGCCAGTTTCTTCCCGAAGGCGGGAACGACCTTGGCCTTGGAGCCGCGGAAGGCGAAATCCAAGGCTCCTACACTCTGAACCTCCGAGCAGAAGCGGACGCAGTCACCGCAGAGCACGCACTTGCCGGGATCCCTTACCAGAGCCAAGGAGGAACAATCTTTCTCGCCCGCCGGATGGGTGGAGTGGAAGCGGACCTTCTCGATCCCCATCCTCTTGGCCAGACTCTGGAGCTGACAGCTTCCGGTCTTGGGGCAGGTCGTGCAATTCTGGTCATGGTTGGCCAAAAGGAGTTCAACGTTGACCCTCCTGATCTTGCGGATGTTGGGGGTGTTGGTGAGTACCTTGATCCCCGCTTCCGGAGGGATGGAGCAGGAGGCGACCAGGCCCCTGCCCTCGATCTCTACGAGGCAGAGACGACAGGCCCCGTAAATGCTGAGCTCAGAATGGTAACAGAAGGTCGGGATATCGATTCCCGCCTTACGGATCACTTCGAGCAGGTTCCGTTCGCCCTCTATGGCGACCTCCCTGCCGTCTATCCAAAGACTCTTCTTCTCGTCCATGGGCTTCCTCCTTATTTAATGGCCTTGAACTTACAGACTTCGACGCAGGTCCCGCAACGGATGCACTTGTCAGGATCGATCTTGAACGGTTTCTTCAACTCTCCCGAGATCGCACCGACCGGGCACTTCTTCGAGCAGAGGGAGCACCCCTTGCAGACGTTCGGATCGATCTCCGGAGCGGAGAGAGCCTTACACTGTCTGGTGGGGCACTTCTTCTGGAGCACGTGGGCTTCATACTCGGCCCTAAAGTTCTTCAGCGTCGAGAGAACCGGGTTTGGAGCGGTTTTGCCGAGACCACAGAGGGAGGCTTGGTTCACCGCCCAGGCGACATCCTCGAGTAGGTCGAGGGTCTCCATGGTGGCGCGCCCTTCGATGATGTCATCCAGGAGAGCCAACATCTGCTTGGTCCCCTCACGGCAGGGAACGCACTTACCGCAGGATTCGTTCTGGGTAAACTGCATGAAGAACCTCGCGATCTGCACAATACAGGTGTCCTTGTTCATGACCACCAGACCGCCCGAACCTATCATGGCGCCCACAGTCTTAACCGTGTCAAAATCCAAGGGAAGGTCGAGATGCTCTTCGGTGAGGCACCCTCCCGAGGGGCCTCCGATCTGAACGGCCTTGAAACCTTCGCCGTCGACCTCTCCCTTCTTGTTGGTGACTCCACCCCCGATATGGTGAACGATCTCCCTCAGTGAGGTCCCCAGGGGGACTTCGATCAGGCCGGTGTTGGCGACATGACCGGTGAGGGCGAAGGTCTTCGTTCCAGGAGATTTTTCGGTTCCCAGTTTCTTGAAGGCGGCGGCTCCCATCCTCAGGATCAGGGGAACCGTGGCCAGGGTCTCGACGTTGTTGATCACCGTCGGCTTACCCCACAAACCTTTCTGCGCCGGGAAGGGCGGCTTGGGCAGAGGCATTCCCCGATTCCCTTCGATGGAGCTCATCAGGGCCGTCTCTTCGCCGCACACGAAGGCGCCGGCGCCCTCCATCACGTGAATCCTACAGGAATAGGAGGTTCCAAAGATGTTATCCCCTAGGATACCTCTCTTTTCAGCCTCTGCCACAGCCTTTCTCATCCGGGCAACCGCGAGAGGATACTCCGTACGAACATAGACATACCCCTCGTCTGCTCCGATTCCCCGGGCGGCAATCATGATCCCCTCGACAACGCTGTGGGGATTCCCTTCCATGACGCTTCTATCCATGAAGGCGCCGGGGTCTCCCTCGTCGCCGTTACAGATCACATACTTCTTGTCGGAGATCTCCTTGCGCGCGAACTCCCACTTGCGGCCGGTCGGAAAGCCTCCGCCACCACGTCCCCTTAAACCGGAAAAGAGGACCTCTTCGCAGACGACCTGGGGGGTCATCTTCTTGAAAGCCTTCTCGGCCCCTTCGTACCCGCCGTTAGCGATGTATTCGGCGATATCCTCGGGATCGATCTTACCGCACAGGTCGAGGGTGAAACGGTGCTGTCTCTTGTAGAAGGGGATCTCCCCCTGACCCTTGCAGAGTTTTCCCGTGGCGGGATCCTTGTCAAGGAGACGGTCAATAAGCTCACCCTTGAGGATGGTTCTCTCCACGATCTCTTGGACGTCCTCTTTCTTGACTTTTACGTAGAGAATTCCATCGGGCTCGACGGCCACGAGGGGTCCCATCTGGCAAAAGCCTTGACAGCCGCTGTGGGAAAGGTGAACACCCTTACCGTCTCCCTCTTTTCTCAGTTCTACGGCCACAGGGATTCCGCGGCTCTCCAGAACCTCCTTGAGAGCTTCGTAAACCTTCATGGAGCCGTTGGCGAGGCATCCGGTTCCGGCGCAGATGATGATCCTCCGGGGGTAGGAGCCTGCGAGTTTCTGATAGTCTCGGGCGATTTTTTCTCTGTCAAAGAGCTCCATGGTTTTCCTCCTTCTTGACGATCTCCTCAATGACAGCCAGGGCCTTCTCGGGGGTCATCTGACCGTAGACATCCTCGTTGACGACCATGACCGGGGCCAAACCGCACGCTCCCAAGCAGGAAACGATTTCCACCGTGAAAAGGAAATCGGCGGTCGTGTTCTTGCTCTCTGTAAGGGAGAGACGTTTTCTGACGGCATCGATGACGCCGTTCGACTTTTTCACGTGACAGGCTGTCCCGTCACAGAACTTGACGACATACTTTCCCTTAGGCTCCAAGGCGAAGTGGGCAAAGAAAGTGGCAACCCCGAAGACTTTGGCGGGGCTGAGCTTCAACGAGGTGGCGACGTAGGTCAAGACCTCCTCGGGAAGGTAACGGTACTCGGCCTGAACTTCCTGGAGAATGGGGATGAGTTTGGAAGCCTGACGACCGTGGCGGTCGAGAATCTCGCAAACTTTCTCGAACCTCCGAAAGTGAAGGGCGTTGCTGGGAGAAAGAGATGACATATGATGCCTCCTTATTTATGAAGGTCCTGGAGTTCGGTGGCGCCCATTTTTTTAATGAGAATCGCCAGGGAAGCCACCATATCCTCCTGATGAACATAGACGTCTTGGGGAACGTTAAGGGCCGCGGGAGCGAAGTTCCATATCCCTTTGATGCCCGCTTCGACCATGAGGTCGGCGACCTGTTGGGCATTCTGGGAGGGGACTGTCAAGAGACCAAGTTTCACGTGCATCCGTTTGACGAGATCGACCAGCTTCGTCACGGGAAGGATCTCCTTCCCCCGGATGGTTGTTCCTATCTTCTTGGGGTCGTTATCGAAGGCGACGACGATATCGAAGCGACAGTTCAGAAACCCCTCGTATCCGAGGAGAGAGGAACCCAGGGCTCCGCATCCAACGAGGATTCCCTCGCCCAGCGTCTTCCAGCCCAGGAAGGTTTCGATCCCCTCAAGAAGCTCGGAAATATTGAACCCGTTCTTCGGTTTTCCGGCGACTCCCGTGGAGGCCAAATCTTTTCTGACCTGTACAGGATCGAGGTTCAGAGTGTCGGCTATGGTTTGGGAAGAGACATATTCCTCTCCGTTCTGCTTCAGGAGAGTGAGAAGATGGTGGTAGGTCGGAAGCCTGCGGAGCAAAGGCACTGGGACTTTTTCGATAACATCGTTTCTCATGTTCGCCTCCTCGTATCGATTAAACCATATCAATAATACTATATCGATACATAAAGGTCAAGCTTGAAGGCGTTTAACAGAAGCCCTTCTACCTGTTTTCGCCGAAAGGCTCCATGACGCGGTCAAGCAACCCCTGAACCTTCGAAAGGAGAACCCCATAGTTGGTGATCTCCACCCCCCTTCTGCGACACTCTTCGATCCGGCGCAACATCTCCCGACGGGTCAGCATACACCCGCCGCATTGGACGACCAGGGAGTACTCCTCCAAACTCTCCGGGAAATCCATACCCTGAGCGAAATCGAAACGGAGGGAGAGGCCCGTGTACTGCCGAATCCACCTGGGAATCTTCACCCTCCCGATGTCGTCCGCCTGTTGGTGGTGGGAGCAGGCCTCGGCGATAAGGACGGCGTCGCCGCTCTTCAACCTGTCCAGAACCTCCGCCCCCTTAGCGAAGGCGGAGAGCTCCCCCTTGTAGCGGGCCATAAGGATCGAGAAGGTAGTCATCTTCACGCTTTCCGGCAGGTCCCCCGCCACCTTCAGGACCGCTTGGGAATCGGTGATGACCAAGGAAATCTCCTCCCCTAGACTCTCAACAACCCTCTCCAGTTCCCTCTCCTTGACCACAACGGCCAAGGCGTCCTGGTCGAGGAGATCTCTCAGAACCTGCACCTGGGGGAGAATCAGCCTCCCCTTCGGGGCGGCCAGATCGATGGGAACGACCAGGACAACCCATTGACCCGCCTCGACGAGATCCCCTACCAGAGGATTTTCCCGGACGTACTCGGAGGGAACCAGGGAGACCATGGCCTCCTTGACCTCTCGGACCCCCCTCCCCTCCAGGGCCGAGACCCTCAGGCAGGTGATTCCGTTGGCCCTGCAGAACTCCTCGGCTTCCGCCGGAGGAAGCGCAATGTCCCCCTTGTTGAAGGCCACAAGGACCGGTATCTTACGACTCTTCAAGTCCGCCAGGAGTCTCCGGTCTCCATCGCTCAGCCCGGTCTGGTCGGCGACGAAGAGGGTGATGTCCGACCTCCAGAGAACCTTGAGACTCCGCTTGACCCTCTCCGCCCCCAAGGAGGAGAGATCGTCCAGGCCGGCGGTGTCCACGAAGGTCACCGGTCCCAGGGGGAGAAGTTCATAGCTCTTGTCCACAGGATCGGTGGTCGTCCCCGGTTCCGGAGAGACGATGGAGATCTCTTGCCCGGTGAGGGCGTTGATCAGTGAAGACTTGCCGGTGTTCGTTCTTCCCGCCAAGGCGATGATGAGCCTCTCGCCCCGAGGCGCAGTCGTGTTCATCTCTCCTCCGTGAAACCCAGCCTCGTGAGGTTCTCGGGAGAGGTCAGATCCCTCCACTCCTCTTCGCTCACAAGTCCCAGGGCGACGACACGCTCCCCTACCGTCTCCCCCCTCTCCTCCGCCTCTTTGAGAACCTTCTCCACCCCATGGTACCCCAGTTTGGGAAGAAGAAGGTAGGCCAACGTGCGACTCTTCTCCAGAAGCTCACGGCACCGTTTCCCGTCGAAGACCATCCCCTCCACGCAAAGTGTCCTCAGAGTCTTGCACCCACGGGAGAGGATCTCGAGAGATTCCAGAAGGGTGAAGGCGATCAGCGGGAGGTAGGGGTTGAGTTCCAGCTGTCCCAGAGAGGCCGCGGCGGTGATGACCTGATCGTTTCCCATGACCCGGAGGGCGACCTGGCCCACCGCCTCGGGGATGACCGGGTTGACCTTGCCCGGCATCACCGTGGACCCGGGCTGGCGCTGGGGCAGAAGAAGCTCCCCCAACCCTCCCTGGGGGCCGCTGGCAAGGAGCCTCATGTCGGAGGTGATCTTCAGGAGGTTGGAGCCTAGGGTCTTGAGAATCCCGGAAACCTCGACGAAGGGGTCCAGGTTCTGGGTCGCCTCGACAAGGTTTTCGGAGCGGGAGAGGTTGAGACCGGTAAGCTCCTTGAGGCGGAGAGAGACCCTGAAGATATACTCCCTGGGAGCCCCCAACCCTGTCCCGACTGCGGTTCCCCCGAGGTTGACCGTCTTGAGCCGCTCCCGACACTTAAAAATCCGCCACCTGTCCCTGGCAAAGGCCTCCGCCCAGGCGGCGATCTCCAACCCCGTGGTCAGGGGAACCGCGTCCTGGAGTTGGGTCCTTCCCAACTTGACCACACCGGCTTCCCGGGTCTCGACCCTCTGCAAAGCCTCCTGCAACCCCGCGATCTCACTCTCCAACTCCTTGAGTCGGAAGAGGGAAGCCACTCTGAGGGCTGTCGGGTAGACATCGTTGGTGGACTGGTGAAGGTTCACCTCCTCCAGGGGAGAGACCGGTGCCCCGAGAAGGGCTTCGGCCCGCCGGGCCAAGACCTCGTTGACGTTCATGTGGGTCGAGGTCCCCGCCCCTCCTTGGAAAGGGTCGACCACGAAGTGCTCCCGGTGCTTTCCTTCGAGGACCTCGTCGCAGGCCTGGAGGATGGCCCTGCCCTTAGGTTCCTCAAGGTAGCCCAACTCCAGGTTGGTGAGGGCGGCGGCCTTCTTGACGAAGACCATGGCCTCGACGAAGAGAGGGGAGACCCGGTAGGGGGAGATCGAGAAGTTCTCCATCGCCCTGAGCGTCTGTACCCCGTAGAGAACGCCCTCCGGGAGATCCCTCGCGCCGAGCAGGTCCTCTTCCCTTCTCACTGTTCCACCCACTGGGAGGTACCCTCTTTGAAGAGAAGGCTCTTGACTTCGACTCCGGGGATCTTCCCCAGCTTTCCGGAGAGGGCTCCGAGAGTGTCCGTAGAACCCTCGAAGAGGATGGCGATGAAGTTTCTGGCGGGAACTTCACTCCGGCAGGGAACACCCAGACGCCCTCTCAGGTGTTCGGCAAACTGGGAGAGAAGGTTGTTGACTGCGGCGACGCTCTCTGGCTGCGTAACGGACAGCCCTATGACTCCCCAACGGAGAGCCCTCTCAGGCCTCCCCTTTCCCCTTTCCTTCACTCTTCGCTCCTCGGTTCAGCTCTCTTCCTCGCCTCAGATAGAATCAAAAGATGCGCCCCGTGTCGTCCCCTTCTCAAGAAGGGGGCGACACGGACAACGGCACGTCCCTAACGGCTCAATCAATGGTGATGTTTATGGGTAACCTCTTTCTGGCAACTCCCGCTCTCCTGACTCCTCTCCCAATAGTTGGTGTGGAGGAGGCTGTGGCTCTTTTCGGAGCCCGGGGCGCCGAGGAATTTCTCATAGAGTTTCTGAACACCGGCGTTCTCATGGGACAAGCGGCAAGCCATCCCACTGTCCTCTTGGTAGAGGCCCTCACCGCGTCTGGCTCTACGGGCGAAGGTGCTTCCATAGGGCTGTCCGCCGCCGCCGACGCATCCGCCGGGGCAGGCCATGATCTCGATGAAGCCGTACTCCGTCTTCCCGGTGGCCTTGATCTGCTCGCGGACCTTGTTCAGCAACTCTCTGGCGTTTCCGAGACCGTGGGCAACGGCAACCTTGATCTTGAGGCCGTCGATGTCGACTTCGGCCTCTTTGATCCAGTTCATCCCCCTGACGCCTTTGACGTCCAAGTTGGTCAGGTTCTTCCCAGTCACCAGGAAGTAGGCGGAACGGATGGCAGCCTCCATGACGCCGCCGGTGGCGCCGAAGATGGTTCCGGCTCCGGTGTACTGGCCCATCAACTCGTCGGCCTTCCCTTCGGGGAGATTCTTGAAGTCGATCCCCGATTCTTTGATCATCCGGACAAACTCCCGGGTCGTCAGAACGTTGTCCACGTCCTGGAAACCGGAATCTCTCATCTCCGGCCTTCTCGCCTCAAACTTCTTGGCGGTGCAGGGCATGATGGAGACGCTGACGATCTTGCTGGGGTCGATGGAGTTCTCCTTAGCGAAGTAGGTCTTCACCAGGGTTCCGAACATCTGCTGAGGAGACTTGCAGGTGGAGACGAACTCCGCCATGTCGGGGAAGTAGGTCTCCATAAACTTGATCCACCCGGGAGAGCAGGAGGTGATCAGGGGGAGCGGCCCACCGGCCTTGATCCTTCTCACCAGTTCCGTCCCCTCTTCCATGATGGTCAGGTCGGCGCTGAAGTTGGTGTCGAAGACATAGTCGAAGCCGATCTGTTTCAGGGCGGCGTACATCTTCCCTACCGTCACGTCCCCGGGTTCCATGCCGAACTCCTCGGCAAGGCTGACCCGGATGGCCGGAGCCTCCTGGACAACCACGATCTTCTCGGGATCGAGAATGGCGTCCCAAACCTGTTCGACTTCGCTGACCTCCCGGAGGGCGCCGGTGGGACAGAAGGCTGTACACTGGCCACAGTTCACGCAGGCGCTGTGACCGAGACCCTCCCGGAAGAAGGTGTTAACGTTGACCTCGATGCCTCTGTCGACAAAGTTGATGGCGTTGACGGTCTGGACATCGTTACAAACCGTGATACAACGTCCGCAGGCGATACACTTTTTAGGATCTCTCGCCACGGAAACGCTTGTCTGATCGAGCTCTTCATCGCCGACGATTTTGGCGAAGCGGTTCATATCCACGCCCATGTTGTTGGCCAGGTCCTGAAGTTCACACTTGCCGTTGGAGGCGCAGGTGGGGCACTGAACATCATGGTTGGAGAGGATCAGCTCGACCAGGGTCTTTCTATACTCACGAAGCTTTTTACTCTGGGTCTTGACGACGATCCCTTCTGAAACCGGGGTACAGCAGGCTCTCTTGGGCACAGGGCTCTTTTCGACATCAACGACGCAGATGCCGCAGGAGGCGGTGGGCTTCAGATCGGGGTGGTAACAGAGGGTGGGAATATGGATGCCCAGTTGTTTGGCGGCATCCAAAATCGTTGTCCCATCGGGGACGACTATCGTTTTACCGTCGATGACGACGTTTACCGTTTTCGGCATTTCTAATGTTTCCTCCTTGCTTGCAGGGTTATGTTCTCTTGGGTTTATTGAGAAATTCGCTCCGGAAATTCTCCAGAGCGCTCTTTACAGGCATGATCAACGATTGGCCCAGGGGGCAGAGAGAGGTGTTGAGCATGGTTTCGCAGAGGCTCATCATGAGTTGCAGCTCCTCCTCGGAACCGCCTCGCTCCCGGATACCGTAGCAAAGTCTCAGAAGCTGTTGGGTGCCGATTCGGCAGGGGGCGCACTGTCCACAGGATTCGTGGGCGAAAAACTTCAGGATGGAGAAGAGCATGTCCACGATGGAGGTCTCTTCGTCCATCACGAGGATGGCGCCGGAACCGAGAACGGCCTTATTTTCTTTGAGACTCTCGAAGTCCATGGCCGAATCCAGAGCCTTGTCGGAGATGAAGACCCCGGCGGCTCCGCCTAAGAGGGCGGCCTTGAACCTCTTCCCCTGTTTGATGCCTCCCCCGTAGGAGAAGATGATCTCCCTCAGGGGTGTTCCCATCTCCACCTCTATGAGCCCGGGGAACTCCACATGGCCCAGAATGGTGAAGACTTTCGTCCCGGGACACTTCTCCGTACCGAAGCCCTTGAACCAGGAGCTCCCATGGAAGACGATCTCGGGGACATTGGAAAGTGTTTCCACGTTGTTGACAAGGGTCGGCATCTGCCAAAGCCCTTTGTTGATCGGGTAGGGAGGCTTGACCCTAGGGTTTCCTCTCTTCCCTTCCAACGATTCGATCAGGGCGGTCTCTTCGCCGCAGACATAGGCGCCGCCGCCCTTCTTTACCTCTATATCGAAGGAGAAATCCGTTCCGAGGATCTTCTCTCCGAGGAGATTGTACTTTCGGGCCTGCTCGATGGCCTTCTCGGTCCTTTCGATCGAGAGGGTATACTCGCCGCGGATGTAGATGTAACCCTTCTGGGCGCCCACGGCATACCCGGCCAGGATCATGGCTTCCAAAAGCTTATGGGGATCCCCTTCCAGGATGAGTCTGTCCTTGAAGGTTCCGGGCTCCCCCTCGTCGGCGTTGCAGATGACATACTTCGTCGACCCCGGCTCCTGAGCCGCCCATTTCCACTTGAGGCCCGTGGGAAAACCGGCGCCTCCGCGGCCCCGAAGACCAGAGGCCGTGATTTCGTCGACGATCCCCTGGGGTGTGATCTTTTCGGTAAAGACCTTTTCCAAGGCCCTGTACCCGCCGGCGGCCAAGACTTCGTCGATCTCCTCGGGGTTGATCTTCCAAGCCTTGTCCAGAACGATCCGGCTCTGTTCCTTTCGGGCGCCCATGTCGTGGAAGGCCTTCGTCCCTCCGCTCAGTTCAGCCGCGGAGTGCTCTAATGCCTTGGCGATACGACCCTTCACGAGGTGTTCCTCCACAAGGAGGGGGATGTCGCCCTCGGAAACGTTGTAGTAATAGATTCGATCGGGGTAGATGACAAGGATGACACCCTTGCCGATGATCCCGACGGTGCCGCTCTCGAGAACCTTCACCTCTTGGGAGAGGTTCCGCTTCTCCAGCTCTTTCTCCAGAGCCTTCTTGACGCTGTAGACTCCGGCCTGGACGGTGCTTTCGTCGATAGGGACCAGGATATGGGTTCGGAAAAGGCTCATTTTTCCCTCCTTATGCTCTCGAGGATGGAAGCAACCTTCTCCTCATCAAGGTTCCCGTAGACTCTATCGTCCACCATCATCGCCGGGGCGACACCGCAAACCCCGAGACAAGAACTCATCTCCAGGGTAAACTCGTGGTCCGGCGTTGTTTCGCCGAAATCGACCCCCAAGAGTTTCTGAAGGGTCTTTCCGACGGAAACGCCCCCCATAAGGTGACAGGCGGGGGATTGACAGAAACGGATGACATGACGGCCCCGTGGTTGCAAACTGTACATGGTGTAGAACGTCGCAACCCCGTGGACGAAGCTGAGTGGCAGATGAAAGTGATCGGCCGCAGCCCTGAGGTCCTCTTCGGTCAAATAGTGGAGCTCCCGAGCGTCCTGGAGGTCGTGAAGCAGTGCCAACAGGTTTTCGCTCTGGGGTGGGTACTTTCTTAGAATGGCGTCTCTATCCATTCCCCCTCCTATGAAGTGGGTTTATAAGGTCTTTTCCAGATGAAGCTTCTTGGATTCCACCTCTCTCTTAACCGCGCCAGGGCCGATGTAGATAGCCTTGACTGGGCACTTCACGATACAGGAACCGCACCGGGTACAGATGCTGGGGTCGATCCGGTGCTTCTGTTTCGGAGCTCCGCTGATGGCGCTCACCGGGCAGGTCCGCGCACAGGCCGTACAGCCTATACACTTGCTCTCGTCCACCACGTAGGAGATCAGGTCTTTACAGACTCCCGCGGGGCAACGTTGCTCCTTGATGTGGGCCTCGTACTCATCCCTGAAGTACTTCATGGTGGAGAGGACGGGGTTGGGAGCGGTCTGTCCGAGCCCGCAGAGGGATGTCGCCTTGATGGTGTGAGCCAGGCTCTCCAGCAGGTCCAGGTCTTCCATCTTCCCCTTCCCTTCACAGATCTTTTCGAGAAGATCGTGCATCTGCTTCAGGCCGATCCGGCAGGGGGCACATTGGCCGCAGCTCTCCTCGACGGAGAACTCCAAGAAGAACTTGGCCACGTTGACCATGCAGGTGTCCTCGTCCAAGACGATGACGCCGCCGGAGCCCATGATGGCCCCGAGCTTGGTCAGGGATTCGTAGTCCAAGGGAGTGTCCATATGGGCCGCGGGGATGCACCCTCCCGAGGGACCCCCGGTCTGGACGGCCTTGAACTTCTTCCCGTTGGGAATACCGCCGCCGATGTCGTAGAGCAGTTCCCTCAGGGTGATTCCCATGGGGACTTCCACCAAACCGGTGTTGACGACCTTACCGGAAAGGGCGAAGACCTTTGTCCCTTTACTCTTCTCGGTTCCGATGGAGGCATACCAATCGGCACCGTTGAGAATAATATGCCGGATGGCGGCCAAGGTCTCGACGTTGTTGATCACCGTCGGGTGGCCCCAGAGACCCTTCTGGGCGGGGAACGGCGGTTTGGGCCTGGGCTGACCGCGCTTGCCTTCGATGGAGGCCATCAGAGCGGTCTCTTCACCGCAGACGAAGGCGCCGGCACCCATACGAACCTCTATGTCGAAGCTGAAACCACTTTCAAAGATGTTCTTTCCGAGAAGGCCCATGGCTCTCGCCTGCTTCAAGGCGGCCTCGAGCCGTTTGATCGCCAAGGGGTACTCGGCACGGCAATAGACAAACCCTTTGTCGGCGCCGATGGAGTAGGCGGCTATGGCCATACCTTCGATCACCGAGTGGGGGTCTCCTTCGAGAACGGCCCTATCCATGAAGGCTCCCGGATCGCCCTCGTCGGCGTTACAGACGATATACTTCTGTTTCCCTTCGCTGGCCTTACCGAACTTCCACTTCAGGCCCGTCGGGAAACCAGCTCCACCACGGCCTCTCTGGCCGGATTTGAGCATTTCCTCGATCACCGCTTCAGGCGTCATCTCGGTGACAACCTTTCCCAAGGCCTCGTAGCCCCGGTTGGCGATGTACTCATCGACGCTCTCGGGGTCGATCTTCCCGCAGAGAGCGAGAACAACCTTCTGCTGCTTCTCGAAGAAGGGGACCTGCCTCTTCTCCTCGACGATCTTGCGGGCTTCCGGAGCGGCCCAGAGCTTCTTCTGGTAGGGTCTCCCCTTCAGGAAGTGCTCTTCCACGATAGGTTCGACATCGTTCTCGGTAAGCTGGACATAGAAAGAACCATCGGGATAGACGACCATGACGGGTCCCATTTCGCAGGGGCCCATGCATCCGGTCTCGACGAGGTTGATTTCGTCGGTTAACCCTTTGGCCTTCAACACTTCAATGAATTTATTCTTCACGTCCTGGCTGTGAGAGGAGAGACAGGCTCCCCCTCCGCAGATCAGAACGTCCAATCTTTTTTTCATCTCTTCGACTCCCTCACTTGTTCACTTCTATGATATTTGCAGAGACCGGGCTGCCGTTGACAAGGTGTTCGGCAACGATCTTGACCGCAACGTCGCGGGTGACGTTCCCGTAAACAACTTGTCCTTTGCCCTCTTCCGAAACGGTCACCACCGGTTCGTGGGAACTGAGGCCCTTTTCTCCGGCTTGAGTAACCAGAACGTCGTGCAAACCACGCTTCTCAATCTCCTCCAGAAAAGCCTTGAGAGTTTCACGGGCGCCGGCGGCGATTCCACTGGTTCCCATTCCGACGGTCACCTTGATGCGGGATTTCCCATCCCGAAGGACGATATCCTTTTCCGCTTTCTCTCTTATCTTCTTGAGATCTTCCAACTTCATGGCTTCCTCCTTTAGAACCTCAGTTTTGGTTTGTTTCGTTCTTCTGGAACTCTTTGATGACTTCAACCGCCTTCCCTGGGGTCAGACGGCCGTAGACCTCGTCATCGATCATCATGGCCGGAGCCAAGCCGCAAGCCCCGAAGCATCGGGCCGTAGACAAGGTGTAAAACCCGTCCTGGGAGGTCTGTCCGATCTCCACCTTGAGCTCGTTGGCCAAGGCGTCGACCACCCTCTGGGCTCCCTTGACGTGGCAAGCGGTTCCCAAACAAACGTTGACGATGTGCTTCCCCACGGGTTCGGTCTTGAAGAAGTTGTAAAAAGTCACGACTCCGTAAACCTCAGAGAGGGGAACGTTGAGCTCCCGGGAAACGTAAAGCTGAACTTCCCTGGGAAGGTAGCCAAAGATTCTCTGGGCCCGGTTGAGAACCTGGATGAGAGGGCCCGGCACGTTACGGTACTCCTCGATGATACGCTTCAGTTCCCGATATTGAGGATTATCGGGAATATGAAGTTCCTGACATTCCATGATGCCTCCTTTATCTGTGCGGATATTTTTATGAAAAAAGTGAAACGGAGCAGTCAACCTCTCTTCAACAGGGAGTACAGCTTTCCTGCGGCGGCGAAGGAACACTCCCGGCTCCCCAGAAGCCAAAGGCCCTCTTTCAAGGATCTCTCTCTGACATCCTTCTCGGGTTGGGCGCCGCCGGTGATCAAGACCGCAGGAAGTTTCTTCAATTGGGCGACGGCGATGATGTTCATGTGCCTCTGAAGGGTGATCCACAGTGCCCCCTCGTCGGCGTTGGCCATGACGTCGGAGAGGAGGTCCGACACGTAGCCGCCGTTCACTGAAGCTGTTTTGCCTTCGACAAAAACTTCCAAATCTAGCTCTTTGACGACTTCGCGGATCTCCATGGCCACTCCCATCTTAGAATGCTAAAATATAGAGTAAGAGAAGAAAAAAATCAAGACCAGTAAAATCCTTTACAGTTCAGCGATTCAGAGACCTTATCAGACCCTCAAGAAGGGCGAACCTCTCTCTCCCTCCTCCCTTGAACTCACCCTCTCCCTCCCGAAGAAGGTCCGCGACCCTCTCCTCTTTCCCGGAGATCTTTGAAGCCTGCGACTGGATGAGCTCTTTGACGGCGGCTGGGGCATACCACCCTCCCCTCTTCTCTTCGCCGACTCCGGCCCGTTTCGACAGGGATGCCCAGAAGAGGGAGAGAAGGTGTCTGGAGAGAGCCGCCCAAAGGTAGTTGGGATCGGCCCCTTGGCGGCGGAGCTCTCGAAGGATGCCGAGGGCTCGGGGGTGGAAGAGGAGAGCCAAGAGGGTTTCCACCTCCTCCCCCCTCTCCAGGGAGGAGACCGCGGTTAAGTCTCCCCGGGTGATCTCGCCCCTGTCGCCTATGTAGAGGAGAAGCTTCCTCACCTCCCCCTCCAGAAGGGTCAGGTCCTGGGGCCCCTTTCGGGAGAGGGTGTCGAGAACCTCATGGGAGACTCTCTTGCCGACCTTTTTCAGAAGATCCTCCAGGTAACGGATCCTCTCTTCCTCTTTCAAGGGGTAGACGTAGTAGGCGGGGACACCCTGGGCGAGCATCCACTCAACGAAGCGACTCCTGCTGTTCAGGGTTCGTCCGTAGAGGAAGACATAGTTTTTCAGAGCCGGCAGGAGTTGGAGCAGGGAATCGGCGTCTTTCTTCTTCTTTAAGGCAAAGTCCCTAGCCACCTCGACGACGACAGCTCTCTTCCCTCTCTGAAAGAGATCCCCCTCCCTTCCCAGCTTGATCAGCTCCGGCAACTCCTCCTGACGCGAAGCGAACCGCCTCTCCACGCGCCATTCAGGCCCGAGAGAAGAGGTCAGTTTCCCCACAAGGACCTCTTCGGGTCCCACCAGGAGAACCGGTCCGGCAGGGGGAGGGGACTTGAGGAAGAAGGTCCAGTTCCGGATCACCTAAAACCCTTCGAGAAGCGTTGTGACCAGAGATGTGGCGAGTTCCTGGGAGATCTTCTTCAAGGAGGTGAGTTCCAGGGAGAGGAAGTCTCCCTCCTCCTTCATCTCATACTCCCCTTCGTAAAGGAACTGAGGGTTTTTGTAGAGGAGGCGTCCATTGCGCAGATCGACTAGTTCCGCGGAGACGGCGACGATCACTTTGTATTTGCTCGCCCCCTCGTTTTCGACGCCCATAGGAACGACGGAAAAGTTCATGACCTGCCCGCGAAGCTCTCCGTCCGCGTCGTCCCGAGATCCGACCATGGCCAGGTTGGACCGGGAGATGAAAGAGTTCATCACCTCTGTTGTAACAATCTGCCCCAGTTCGGCCCTGGGAGTCCTGTTCTCGAATTCCGAGATATAGATCTTCTTGATGTGGGAGGGAAGCGAGCTCCCTGTGCCCCGGAGGCTGTAACCGCATCCGGCGGAGAGGAGGAAGAGCGCGAGGGGGAGAAGAAGAGAAAAGGAGCGATACCTTTTCTGAACGTTCATGGGTCTTGAATGATAGAACATCCCCGCCCTCCTGTCAAGGAACACTTCTTGATGACTTTTTTCGAGTGTGGTAGATTCTCACTATGGATAGGGGTTGGAAAGGCAGGTTGGTCCTCGTCACCGGCGCAGGTGGTTTCATCGGTTGCCATCTGACCGAGACCCTTCTTCGTGAAGGGGCCAGGGTAAGGGCGTTTCTCCGCTACACCTCCCGAAACCGACAGGGACTCCTGTCGGAGATTCCTCTTCCCTCCCGGGAGAACCTCGAGCTCTACTTCGGAGACCTTAGAGACCAGGAATCTGTGAAGGGGGCCTTCCCTGACGTAGAGGCCGTCTTCCACCTGGGAGCCCTGATCGGTGTTCCCTACTCCTTCCTCCACCCCAGGGAGGTCATGGAAAACAACACCCTTTCGACCATGAACATCCTCTCCGCGGCCCTTGAACACAAGACATCCCGGGTCGTGGTCACCTCGTCGAGCGAAGTCTACGGATCCGCCCAGAGGCTCCCCATGGACGAAAACCATCCCCTTCACCCCCAGTCTCCCTACGCCGCCTCGAAGGTCGCCTGCGATGCCCTCGCCCTCAGCTATTTCCACAGCTTCAACCTTCCGGTAACCGTTCTCAGGCCCTTCAACACCTATGGCCCCCGCCAATCCCTGCGAGCGGTGATTCCCACGGTAATCGTCCAAGCCCTGAGAGGTGAGCCCCTCAGGCTCGGTTCCCTCTCCCCCCGGAGAGACTTCACCTTCGTCGAGGATACGGTGAGGGGCTTCATAGACTCCTCCCTCTCCCCTCGGGTCCTGGGCAAAGCCGTCGTCCTGGGGAACGGGGAGAGCCATTCGGTCGGAGAGGTTGTCGAGTTGGTTCAAGAGCTTGTAGGAAGGACCCTGGAGGTGACAACCGAAGAGCGTCGGATAAGGCCGGGAACAAGCGAAGTCACGGAGCTCCTCGCCGGAGCCTCTCTGGCGGGAGAGCTTCTGGGGTGGACTCCGAAGGTCGACCTCCGAGAGGGTTTGGGGAGAACGGTTCAGTGGATGGAGAGACACCTGCGGGAGATTCCCGGAGAGGACTACGGCATCTGATTCTTTAGAAGCCCCCCTGCGGTGTGGTATAATGCCCATTTCTCACCGACATAAATTAAGGAGAAAATCATGGTAGACGAGGTTCGAAAGGAGCCCGGCGACGCGACCCCTTTGGCTCTCGGCCCTACGGTGATCGTAGCAGGACACCCTAGGAGCGGGACTTCTCTCTGCTGTCAGCTGGTAGAGAGCGGAGGGGCGACCTTTCTATGCGACACCGAGGCGGACGAGTACAACCGGGAGGGGTATTTCGAGTTCTCCCGAGAGAAAGAGCTCTCGAAGAGGCTCGTCGAACAGGCTATGACCGAAGAGAACACCCGGGAGATGAACGCCGTGGTGGAGAGACTCAACGCCCTCCCCTCCCCTGCGGGTCTCAAGATTGTCTTGATCCCGGCCCTCTTTTTCTACCGTCACATAGGCCGGAAGAATCTCAGGGTCGTCTTCACCTTCCGTCACCCCGCCGACTGCAAGGCCAGCATGCTCCGCCGGGGCATCTCAGACTTTAAGCTGAGCTGGTTCGAGAACAACAACGCCTTGATCGCCGCCCACGAGAACCTCCCCCAGAGCATCGTGGTCTCCTATGAGTCGCTCATGGAGAGAAACCCCAAGCTCTCCCGAGCCTTTGAGAAGATCGGTTTATCCGTCGACCTCAACAGGATCAAGAAGATCTACCGCACCCAGAAGAACAGCTCCATCGTCTTGACAAGCGAAGAGGAGAGACTCTACAAGAAGTTGAAAGAGTTCGAGAAGAAGTCCCTGAAATAAAGCCAGGAGAACCCATGACGAGGAAAACGACGGCGGTCCCCGAAGAAGAAGCCCCTATCGAAAAGAAGCCCGCCTCAAAGAAGGCCCCTCCCCAGAGGGCAAAGGGGAAGAAGAGCGCCACCGGCGAAGAGAGCGCCCCGAAAAAGAAGGCGGCCCCTAAGAGGGGGACCACTAAGAAAGCTACGGAAAAGGCGGCATCCCCCCGCAAGAGTTCAACCGCAAAGGCCTCTCCCTCCAGAGAGACAGGCTCCTACTCCACCCTCGTCGTCGTAGAGTCCCCCTCCAAGGCGAAGACTATCGGGAAATACCTCGGGAAGGGATTTAAGGTGATCGCCTCCAAGGGGCACGTGAAGGACCTCCCCAAGAGCAAGCTGGGCATCGACATCGAGCATGGGTTCGAACCGGATTACCAGATTCTCAAGGAGAAGAAATCCACCGTCGATGAACTCAAGGATTTCGCCAAGCGGGTTTCCCACATCTACCTGGCCACAGACCCCGATCGTGAAGGGGAAGCGATCTCCTACCACCTCTACCAGGAGTTGGCCAAGATCAACGACGCCATCAAGAGGGTGTGGCTCAGGGAGATCACAGAGAGAGGGGTGAAGGAGGCCTTCGACAAGCCTCTCGATATCGACGAGGACAAGGTGAACGCTCAGACCACAAGGAGGGTTCTTGACCGCCTCGTGGGATACCAGATCTCCCCTCTCCTCTGGACAAAAGTCAAATACGGCCTCTCCGCGGGGAGGGTCCAATCCGTGGCCCTTCGTCTCATCTGCGAGCGAGAGAGGGAGATTCGACAGTTCAAGAGTGAGGAGTACTGGTCTTTCCGCTCCCTCCTAGCCCGAGAGAAGGGAGGAGAGGAGAGCTTCTGGACCAAGCTGGAGGAGATTCTTCCCGAAAAGGCGAAGGAACTCTCTGAGGGCTTCGAAGTGCCGTTGCTCGGGAAGAAGAGCAAACTCTGGATCCCCGACAAGGCACGGGCCGACCGGATCGAGAAGGAGCTGAGAACTCTTCCCCACGCCGTCGAGAGGGTGGAAGCGAAGGAGAAGAAGAGGGACCCCGGACCGCCCTTGATCACTTCGACCCTTCAGCAGAACGCCCACTCCCTCTTCGGTTTTCCCGTTCGAAAGACCATGCAGATCGCCCAGAAGCTCTACGAGGGGATCAACCTCGGTGAGCGGGGCCCCATGGGACTCATCACCTACATGAGAACCGACTCGCTCAGAATCTCGCCCACCGCCATCGAAGAGACCCGGCGGTACGTTGAAGAGACCTTCGGCAAGGCCTATCTGAGCGACAAGGTCAGAGTCTACAAGAACAAATCCCAGGCCCAGGACGCCCACGAGGCCATCCGCCCCACCGACGTCTCCCTCTCCCCGGAGAGGGTCCGGTCCTTTCTCACTCCGGACGAGGCCAAACTCTACTCCCTGATCTGGGACCGTTTCACCGCCACTCAGATGGCCTCTCTCAGGGTCGAAGAGACCGAGGTTGTCGTCGCCGCCGGGCCCTACCGCCTGGCCACAAAGGGGGAGAGGATCCTCTTCGACGGCTTTACTAAAGTCTTAGGCCACTCCAAGGAGACCCTCCTCCCGGAGTTGAAGAGCGGCGACCCCTTGAAACTCCTGGAGCTGGAACCGAAGCAAAACTTCACTCAGCCTCCGGCGAGATACACAGAAGGAACCCTCGTCAAGGCCTTGGAAGACAAGAACATCGGCCGCCCCTCGACCTATGGGACCATCATCGCCACCCTCCAGAACAGGGACTATGTCAACAAAGAGGCCGGCCACTTCATCCCTTCAGACCTGGGCATGGTGATAGAAGAGCTTCTGGAGAAGCATTTCCCCCGTCTCATGGACGTCACCTTCACGGCTCAGATGGAGGAGGAACTCGACCGGATCGAGGAGGGGAAACTTCTCTTCCGGACCGCCCTGGAAAACTTTTACCTCCCCTTCTCCCAAGAGCTGGAGAAGGCAAAGGGAGAGCTGAAGGATATCCGCAAGGAGGGAATGGAGAGCGAGAAGATCTGTCCCAAGTGCTCCTCTCCCATGCTCTTCAAGAGCGGCCGCTTCGGTGAGTACTACCTCTGTTCCAAGGCGGAGTGCGGCCACAAGGAGAACGCCAAGGAGCCTCCAACGCCGACCGACGAGAAGTGCCCCCAATGCGGGGAGCCCCTGGTCTGGAGAAAGGGCCGTTTCGGACGCTTCCTCGCCTGCTCCGGCTATCCGACCTGCCGTTACATCAAATCCGATTCCGAGAAGACCAACTTTCCCTGCCCCAACAAGGATGGAGGCGTCTTGGTGAAACGAAAGGCCAAGAAGAGACGTTCCTTCTTCCACGGCTGTTCCCTCTACCCGAAGTGCAACTTCCTCACCAACGACACTCCCGTGGAGAGACCCTGCCCCTCCTGCTCCTTTACTTACCTGTTGAAGGGGAAAGGGAAGACCTACTGTCCTGTCTGCAACTACGAGGAGAAAGATGGAAAATAAACACGTCATCGTCATAGGGGGCGGCCTTGCCGGAAGTGAAGCCGCCTATCAGATCGCCAAACGGGGAATCCCCGTCACCCTCTACGAAATGCGTCCCCAGGTCATGACCCCCGCCCACAAAGGCGGTGAACTGGCGGAAATCGTCTGTTCCAACTCCCTGGGATCCCTGGACATCGATACCTCCGGAGGGCTCCTCAAGAGCGAGTTGCAGAGACTCGGCTCCTTTCTCCTGGAGAAAGCCGTAGACGCAAGGGTCCCGGCCGGCCATGCCTTGGCGGTGGACCGGAAGAAGTTCTCCCAGTCGGTCACCGAAGGGCTCTCCAAGATGGAGAACCTCAAGGTCGTCAGGGAGGAGATCAAGAAGATTCCCCAGGAGGCTTCGGTGATCCTCGCCTCCGGCCCCCTCACCTCAGGAGACCTCGCCATTGACGTGATGAGGTTGACGGAACGGAAGAACCTCTTCTTCTACGACGCTACAGCCCCTATCGTCGAAGCCTCCTCCATCGACCGGTCCGTCGTCTTCTCAGCCTCCCGCTACGATCGGGGAGAGGGGGACGACTACCTGAACGCCCCTTTCACGAAGGAAGAGTACCTCCGCTTCTACAACGCGCTCATCAGGGCCGAGAGGGTTCCCCTGAACGAGGCCGAGGACCCGACTTTCTTCGAGGAGTGTCTGCCCATCGAGGAGATCGCCTCCCGGGGAGAGCGAACCCTTGCCTTCGGCCCCCTCAAACCGGTCGGCCTCATCGACCCCCGCACAGGGGAGCGTCCCTTCGCGGTGGTTCAGCTCCGTCAAGACGATCTTCTGGCTGAAAACTACCAGCTTGTAGGCTTTCAGACCCGCCTGACCTGGAGTGCCCAGAAAGAAATTTTCCGCCTCATCCCCGGCCTGGAAAACGCCTCCTTCACCCGCTTCGGGGTCATGCACAGAAACACCTTCGTCAACGCCCCCCTGGTTCTGGAGAGAACCTTCCAAACGAAGAAGCGCAACTCCCTCTTCATCGTCGGCCAGCTTTCAGGCCTGGAGGGCTACACCGAAGCGATCGCCTCGGGCCTGCTCGCCGGTCTCATGGCGGTTCGTGCCCTCCTCGGCCAACCCTTGGCCGTCCCTCCTCCCACGACGGCCCTTGGTTCCCTGGCCTGGGCGATCTCCCGGGCGGACTTTCGCCGCTTCCAGCCGGTCAAGTTCAGCTTTGGGCTCCTGGACCCCTTGGAACAGAGGGTCAAAGAGAAGAGGGAGAGAAGGAAAGCCCTGGCGGAAAGGGCGACCCAAGACCTGGAGACCTGGATCCAGCGCTACTCAATTCTCTAAGTTTCCTACCCCTTCTATAGTCATCCGAGCTCCCTTCTCTCAGAAGAGGGGGACCTCTTTCCCTTTGAAAGGGTGAGATTCGCCAAAGAGGGACTCAACTGTTGAGGAAAAAGGCCTCGGTGAAGCGGGGGGAAATAAAAAAGGGGCCCTCCCCGAAGGGAGAGCCCCTTTAGAGCTTGTCAGCCCTTTTCGGATTACTTGTCCGGCTTGGCCAACGCCCTTCTCTCGTCGATCTTGTTCTGGATCAGAGAGGCGATGATGGAGAGGGCGAGGATGAGGCCGATGGTTCCCAAAACCATCCCTTCCGTGGGGTGGTACCACTTGGAGACCATCATCTTGACACCGACCAGAACGAGGATGAGGGCGAGACCGTAGTGAAGGTGCCTGAACATCCTCATGATTCCTGCCAGAACGAAGTAGAGGGCCCGGAGTCCGAGGATGGCGAAGATATTGGAAGTATAGACGATGAAGGGGTCCTGGGAGATGGCGAGAACCGCGGGGATAGAGTCGACGGCGAAGATCAGGTCGGCGACGTTGATGACCATGAGGACGAAGAAGAGCATGGTGCACCACTTTTTCCCCTCTTTGACGATGAAGAAGTGGTCCTGAACGAATTCGTTGTGGAGTCTGAGGCTCTTGCGCATCCAACGGAAGATGGGGTTGGCGTCGGGGTCGAACTCTTCGTCCTGCTCCTTGACCATCTTGATACCGGTATAGATCAGGAAGGCGCCGAAGATGTAGATGATGGGATGGAAGAGGTTGATGATGGCGACTCCCAACCCGATGAAGAGGGCCCTGAGAAAAAGGGCGACCAGGATGCCCCAGAAGAGGACCTTGTGCTGGTACTTGTCCTCCACCCGGAAGTACTTGAAGATCATGAGGAAGACGAAGAGGTTGTCCACGCTGAGAGACTTCTCCAAGACATACCCGGAGATGAAGAGCATGGAGGGGCCTTTGCCCTTGAAGAAGTAGATTCCTACGGCGAAGAGGAGGGCGGCGGCGATCCAGATGATACTCTGGAAAACGGCTTCGCTGAGTTTGATGGTATGGGCCTTCTTGTTGAAGACCCCGAGGTCAAGTGCCAACATTCCTATGATGGCGACCCAGAAGATGATCCAAAGCATGGATGACTCCTTAAGAGGAATTTTAGGAATGAAAACCGGAAAACTTAAGCAGTTTATTATACTGCTTCCGGGATGACAAGTCAAAGCCTTTCTTTTCAATTTTGGATACAACCTTGCAAGATGAGCTTTCCCAGAGATTTACGGCAAAGCGGTACTCCCTTTATTGTGTCAAACACAACAACCCTTTTCTCCGGATAATCCTTACGGTTAGGCTGTCGGGATAACCGTCATACGGGCGTGCTTTTGTCGACACTCCTGGAGTATGGTATACTTAATGGATATTTTCCCGCCTTTTCTTAATACAAGGGAGAATCGGCGGACACAGTTCTCATACGATTTCCTCGGAGGATACATATGGAAGTATTCACGGCTGGCCTCATGGCCCTTACCTGGAAACAGATGGTGATGATGATCGTCGGCGCCCTTCTCATCTACCTCGCCATCGCGAAGGAGTACGAACCGACCCTTCTCCTTCCCATCGGCTTCGGCGCCCTCATGGTGAACATTCCCCTCTCCTCGGCCCAGGAGACTCTGGACATCCTCTTCAAGGCGGGGATACTCACAGAACTCTTCCCCCTGCTCATCTTTATCGGCATCGGAGCGATGATCGACTTCACGCCCCTTTTCAAGAACCCCAAGCTTCTCCTCTTCGGAGCCGCGGCACAGTTCGGGATCTTCTTCACCATGTGTATGGCCTCCCTCTGCGGCTTCAACCTCAAGGAAGCCGCGTCTATCGGAATCATCGGCGCCGCCGACGGCCCCACGTCGATCTACGTGGCCACCAAGTTCGCTCACAACCTTCTCGGGCCCATCTCGGTGGCGGCCTACTCCTACATGGCCCTGGTTCCGATCATTCAACCGCCCGTGATCAAGCTCCTGACAACCCAGAACGAGAGACGCATCCGCATGGAAAGCCACGCCAAGAGCGTTTCGAAAACGGCCCTCATCCTCTTTCCCATCGTTCTGACCTTCCTGGCCGGCATTGTCGCCCCTGTCTCGGTGGCCTTGATCGGTTTTCTCATGTTCGGCAACCTCCTGAGGGAGTGCGGCGTCCTGAACAAACTCTCCAACGCCGCCCAGAACGAGTTGGCCAGCATTGTCACCATCCTTCTGGGAATCACCATCGCTTCCACCATGACGGCGGAAAAGTTTCTCACCCCCTCTACACTCCTGATCATAGCTATGGGCTTGGTGGCCTTCATCTTCGACACCGCCGGTGGAGTCCTCTTCGCCAAGTTTCTCAACCTCTTCCTGAAAAAGGGAAAGAAGTTCAACCCCATGGTGGGAGCGGCCGGCATCTCGGCCTTCCCCATGTCGGCCAGGGTGATCCACAACCTCGGCCGGGAGGCTGACCCCTTCAACTACCTGCTCATGCACGCCACAAGCGCCAACGTAGCGGGACAGATCGGTTCGGTTATCGCCGGCGGTCTGATCCTCTCCCTGGTCAAGTAAGGAGGATGGGATGCTTACTCACGAAGCCTTTACCGTTTTTAAAGAAGCGCTCAAGGTAACCCTGAGCGGTATGGCGGGGATCTTTATCTTCATGTTCATCTTCTACCTCGCCGTTCTGACCATGGACCGTCTCTTCCCCAAGAAGATCGAAGAAGACGATTAAGCGATAGAGAGACCTTCCGGCGAGGGGGTTCCCCCTCCTCCGGAAGGTCTCGTCACCTCACGGCCTTAAGCGCGTAAACCGTCGGGCCGAAGAGGAAGGAGTTGAGAAGGTCGATGTTTTCGTTCTCATCCTTTCTCTCGGGAGCAACCTCTCTGAGCCTCCTATCGGGAAGAGACCCTTCGACGATCTCCACCCGCGAAAACCCCGCCCTCTCACAAAGGTAGCGTAGAGCCTCCGGATGGACCGGGGTCCGGTGGGAGAGATCGAGCAGGTAGATCTGAGAGAAGGAGAACCAGGAGAGGGGGTTGACGGTTTCCAGAATCACGACACCTCCGGCCCGTACCTTTCTGAAGAGCCAAGGAATAAGCTTCTCCACCATTGCCGGGGGAAGATGCTCGATCACCTGGGAAGAGAAGAAGCCGTCTGTGCCGCCATCCTCCAGTGTCGAAAGGAAGGCGAAGAGATCGGCCGTAATGGCCTTCAGACCTTTCCTTTGGGCCTCCCCCGCCATTCCCGAGTCGGAGTCCACGCCCAAAGCCGTTCTTCCGCTCTGTTCCAGCAGTTCAAGGAACTCACCCCTTCCGCACCCCAAGTCGACGACGACCCCCCGGGGAGGGAAGAGCTCCACGTAGGAGGCCAAGGCCTCAAAGGTCTCCTCCTCCCTTCGGAACCTCCTCTCGAAGGCCAAGTACTCTGCCTTCTCCAGGGGTTTTTCCAGGGCCTCCCGCTCCTCTGGAGTCAGGGCTTCCCCTCTCTCCAAGGATTTGCGGATCCTGGCCAGGGTCTCCCTCAGCTCGAGAAACTCGGTCATCAAGAGGCGTAGATCTTGATAGAATGCGGATAGACGCTCTATCTGCCAGGAGAGGCTCTTGAACTGAAGGGTAAAGTGGTTCGAAGAGAGAAGGTCCCACTTCCTGTCCCGGGTCTCCATGAGTTCGACGTTCAGCCGACTCCAGGCCTGAAAGAGCTCTCCGCTCTTCTCCCCCACGCCTCCGGGTAGGGAGGCCAGGGTCTCGCCGATCTCCCCCTGAAGGCGTTCAACCCTCTCGAGCAGGGCCCGCTCTTTGGCGTCCTGCTCTTCGATAGCCCTTCTCAGACTCATTTGGGGGGATCTTTCTTCTCGGGGTCTTTCTCCTCCCCGTGCATGGCATCCTTAAAGCTTTTGATACCCTCGCCGACCCCTTTGAAGACCTCGGGAATCTTCCGAGAACCGAAGAGGATCACGACGATGAAAACGATGATTAAGAGTTCCGGCAAACCTAGGGATCCGAACATGGCAACCTCCGTGAGAATTATACATGAGCCGGCCGAAGAGGACAAACACGGCTCAGGCTTCCGCCCAATTGTTTCCCCAGTGAAGATCGACGGTCAAGGGGACACTCAGAGGACCGGCGTTCTCCATGCCCGCCCGGACGATCCCCTCCAAACGGGTCCGGTCGACCGCGGAGGGAACCTCGAAAACGAGTTCATCGTGAACCTGCAGGACCATCCTGACCCCCGGCTCCTCCCTCCTCAGTACCTCATCAAGGTCGATCATCGCCCGCTTCATCAGGTCCGCGGCGGTCCCCTGAACCCTGGTGTTCACGGCCATCCTCTCCCCTTGGAGCCGAACGTTCCTGTCCCGACTCTTCAGCTCGGGAATCTCCCTCTTGCGTCCGAAGAGAGTCTTCACGTATCCCCTCTCTTCGGCGCCGGCCAGGGTCTCCTTCACAAACTCCCGGACCCCGGGGTACCTGTCGAAGTAGCCGTCGATGAACCGTTGGGCCTCGGCGTGGCTGATTCCCAACTCCCGGGAGAGGGTGTGGGCCGTCTTCCCGTAGAGGACGCTGAAGTTCACGACCTTGGCCCTTCTCCTCTTCTCCTCCGCCGACAAGAGGGTTCCCGCGAAGAGGCGCTCCGCCGTGTGAAGGTGGATGTCTTTCCCCTGAAGGAAGGCCTCTATGAGGCTTGCGTCCCCGGAGAGATGGGCCAGAACCCTCAGCTCCACCTGAGAGTAGTCGGCCGAGAGAAAGGTATAGCCGGGGTCGGGAACGAAGGCCTCACGGATCTTTCTCCCTACCGCGCTTCGTACAGGGATGTTCTGAAGGTTGGGATCGCTCGAAGAGAGCCGTCCCGTCGCGGCGACGGTCTGGTTGTAGGAGGTGTGAACCCGTCCTGTCTCCGGGTTGATGAGGAGGGGCAGGGTCTTGACGTAGGTGGATTGGAGCTTCTCCAACTGCCGGTAGAGGAGGATCTTCTCCACCACCGGGTGGAGCCCCACAAGCTCTTCCAGGACCTCCCCGGCCGTAGAGGAGGCCTTCGCCTTCTTGGTCTTCTTCAAGACCGGAAGACCTAGCTTCCCGAAGAGAATCTCCCCGAGCTGTTGGGGGGAGTTCAGGTTGAATTCCGTCCCCGCTACGATCCGAATATCCTCTTTCAGAGCGGAAATCTGTCCCTGCAGGCTCTCCGAGAGGGTGGCGAGCCTCTGGGGATCGACCCGGATCCCGTTCCTTTCCAGCGTCGCCAACACAGGGATGAGGGGCCTCTCCCAACGGTCGTAGAGGTCCAGGAGTTCCTCCTTCTCCCCCAGGGGGATCAACTTTTCCGCCAGCCGAAGGGAGATGTCGCTGTCCTCGCAACAATACTCCGTCACTCTGGGAATCGGGACCCTGTCAAGGGTGATCTGCTCCTTCCCCTTCCCGGCGAGAGCCTCGTAGGGAATCTTCCGGTAGTCCAGCAGGTCGAAAGCCAAGGAGTCGAGGTTGTGGCTCCTCCTGTTCGGGTGGAGAAGGTAGGAGAGGACCATGGTATCCCACCGGATTCCTCTCAGGGGAAGGGAGGCCCTCTCGAGAACCAGAAGATCGTACTTGAGGTTATGTCCCACCTTCTCCACGGAAGGGTCGGCCATGAGGGGAGCGAGGATTTCCACCGCCTTCCCACGGTCTATCTGGGGTTCGCCGGTCTTATGGGCGATGGGGATGTAGAAGGCCTCTCCGGGCTGGAAGGCCAGGGAGAGACCGACCAGGTTCGCCCGAATCGGATCTGGGCTGTCGGTCTCCGTGTCCAGGGCCACCCGCCCCGTCCGACGGGCCCTCTCGACCAGTGCGCTCAGTTCCTGAGGAGAGGTGACGCTCTTATACTCCCCCTTCTTCTGCCCCCCTTCGCTCCCTGGGGATAACTCTTCCAGGAGGGAGTTAAAACCGTACTTGTGGTAGAACTCCCTCAGACCCCTCAGGTCTGGCTCTCCCGCAATCAACGTCTCCTCCGGGAGGGGTAGGTCTCGAACGACGGGAGTCAACATCCGGCTGATCCGAAGGTTCTCCAGGCTCTCCTCGATCTTCTTCCTCAGCGCCGGCCGTTCGATCCGTTCCAAACCGGAGAGGAGGTCGTCCAGGGTGGCAAATTTCTGCAGGAGGGCGACCGCGGTCTTCTCTCCGACCCCCGCCACTCCGGGGATGTTGTCGCTGCTGTCCCCTTCCAGGGCGAGAAGATCGGGGATCTGTTCCGGAAAGACACCGAAGGCCTCCTTCACCTTCTCTCGGTTGAAGAGGATCTCCTTGCCAGGGTTGTAGACGTCAACCCCCGGCTCTACGAGTTGGAGAAGGTCTTTGTCCCCGGTGACGACGACCACCCTCCACCCGAGTCCTTTCCCTCTGGTCGCCAACGTCGCCAGAACATCGTCGGCCTCGTAGTTCTCCAGCTCCAGAACCGGAAGGCCCGAGAGGGAGAGGTACTCCTTGATAGGAGCCATCTGGACATGGAGGTCCGGTGGCGTCGGCGGCCGGTTGGCCTTGTAGAGCGGGTAGATCTCGCTCCGGAAGGTCTTCCTCCCGACGTCGAAGGCGACGGTGATCCCCTGGGGGGACATCTCCCGAAGAACCTTGGAGAGCATGGTGATGAACCCGTAGAGGGCGTTTGTCGGGAACCCCTCCCGGTTGGAGAGCCTCCGTATAGCGTAGTAGGCCCTGTAGATCAGGGAGTGTCCGTCGACCAGAACCAGCAGGGGGGGTGTCACTGCTTCACCAGGAAGCGGCCCCGGCCCAAGCGGCCCTCCCGGGAGAGAACCTCCACATCGATCCAATAGGGGCGGCTCTCTTCGGAGAGAACGATCATTCCCCGGTACTCCCCGTAGAAGTTCGTCCTCGTATCCAGATCCCCCAAGTCCCGGTTCTTCTTGTCCTTGACGCTGATCTTGACCTGGGTCGACGGTGCCGGTTTCTTCCCCTCCGGAACCTTGACCTTGCCGGCTATGGACAGGCTCTTCTCCTCTTCTTTGTACTCTGTGGAGGGGAAGGAGATCAGGAAGGAAAAGTACTCCTTTTCCATAGATTCTACATGCCCCCTGAAGAGCTCCAACGTCTTTTCCTGGGAGGGAAGGAGTCCGTTCCCTTCGCCCCGGCGACCGGAGAGGGCAGCGGTTACGCCGGTCTCTTCGGATCTGGGAACCGGGGTCTCCTCCATGTCGAAGTTCAGTTGCCCTCCCTCCACGTTCTTCACGACCGAGTTGTGCTGTTTCTTCAGGAGGGCCTTGACCTCTTTCTCGAGCTCCTGATGCCCAAGAAGCGCCGAGTAGTTGTGGCGCATGGAGGTGACGATCTCCCCCTGCCGGTAGACCAGTGTCTCAATGATCGGGTTCGACGGCCCCCTGTCTTCAGTCTGAACATGGAACCTCATGTTCCCGCAGAGGACCTCGGTGTTGTATCCGAAGACCATCGGTTCACTCCAGGGAGTAGACTTTTATGTGCCCTTCTTTCTTGAGCTGTTCGACGTAATTCCTCATGTACGCTTCTTGTCTGAGGTTCGCGATGGTGTTGTAGACTCTCTCCTGAACCTCTTTAAAGGGGGCAAGATGGGGCTCTTTCTTCGCCTTCATCTTAACCTTGAACCACCCCTCTTTATGATCGATCCAGCCGGATACGCTTCCGACGGCGAGTTCGGCGACATCCTTGAGAAGGATCGGATCGAGGTCCTCTTTTTTGAAGTTTCCCAGCTCTCCGTTCTTGGATTTCAGCGGCTCTTCCGAAAGCTGACCGGCAACCTGAGTAAACTCTTTCCCACCCGCGAGCTCCTTGTCGATCTCCGCCTTCTTCTCCTCCGCTTTCTCCGTCGTCTTCCCTACGTAGATGGCAAGCAGATCATACTCCGGCGGGGAGGTGAAATCCTCCTTGTGCTCCTCGTAATACTCTGTCTGCTCGGCGTTTTCGATCTTGCTTACCTTTTCCTGAATCCCCTTCTCCAGGACCATCTGCTGAAGAATCTGCGCAAGGAGCATCTTCTTCCAATCGTCAAACTTGATCCCTTCGGCTTCCAGGGCCTGTTTCAACTCCCCGTCGCTCTTGAGGTTGTTCTCTTTCTTGATATTTTCAACGTATACGCCAAACCTCTCGTTGGGATCAAGGTTCAGCTCCCGGCCCTTCGAGGAGAGAAGCTTCTCGTTTATCATCGCATCCAGAAGGCTCTTCTTGGCCTTGGCGTACTCATCGTCCAGCTCTTTCCCTTTAAACTTCTGAGACATGGCCGCATAGAGACCTCTCTCCCGGGTTTTGAGCTCGTAGAGTGTCACGATTTCATCGTTGACGACGGCCACGACCTTGTTGACCAACTCCTCGGCGCCCAAGAGGGGTATACAAAAAAGGATGAACAGAGTTGTTCTCAAGACATGTTTCATGGGTTACCTCCTTTTTCCCCCTCTTCCTGAACCGTAGAGGTGGGGGAATCCTCGCGGGAGCGCTCCTGGGGTGGTAGATACTTGAAGAAGAGGTTCTCCGGAAAGATCTCATGTTCAACCTTCCGGTTCAACTCCTCCTTCAACGCCTGCCACTGGGCTTTGTACTTCTGTTGTTTCAGCTTGAGACGGATGGAATCGGCTACATAGGGAAGGGCCATGAGCCTCTTGTTCTTCCTCTTGGTCACCATGAAGAGGTGGTACCCGTAGGGGGATTTCACGATCGGAGAGATCTCCCCGGGGTTCAGCGTGAAGACGACGTTCTCGATCTCCTGGGGGAGCTCCCCCTTGGAGAAAAAGCCCATGTCCCCCCCCTTCTCTCTCTCCGGACCGATGGATCGGGAACGGGCGAGCTCGGAGAATCGTCCTGGCTCCTGTCCCAGAAGCGCCCTCACGTCGAGGGCTCCCTTCTCTTCAGAGACGATGATCTGGCTCAGCTGAATCTCCGCGGGCTTGCGGAAGAGTTCCAGGTTGTTGTTGTAGAACGATCGCACTTCCCCTTCGGAGACATCGATCTTCGGGAGAACCTCCTTGGCGGTCATCTTACCGATCAAGTACTTGCGTCTCAAGGACCCTCGCCACTGCGTCGTCTTAGGGTCCATCCCGTTCTCGTTCAAGTAGAACTCCCTCTCCCGCGGCTCGGCGTCGAATCCCTGCTTCTCGGCATAGGACGCGAAGAGAACCTCTTCGATATACTGATCGAAGAGGGACGAGTAGATGAGGTCGGAGAAGTCTCGGTAGTTCTCCCCGAGAGTCTCCTTGAGGTAAAGGGTAAAATCCTCTTCTTTCAAATCCTCCCCGCCTATACGGGCCAGGAGCCTTCCGTTCGACACATGAGCCCCCTCCGCTCCCCCCGGGGTTCCGGCCTTCCCGGGACGGGTAGAACCATCCCCACAGGAGATGAGCAGAGCCAGCGGCACTGCGAGGAGAGAGAAAAGGAACCATGATCTGTTCATGTTCTTACACCTATTCTATCAAAACGAGGGGATTCTTCAACGTGGATAAGGCAGGGAACTTTTTTCCCTCCCCTTCGTTCTCTCATTATTCCTTACGGAGGTACAGATGAAAAGATCTCTTCTCTTCGCATCGCTGTTCTCGATGGTCCTTATTTACCCTCTCTCCGCGACGACCTTGGAAAAGACGCGGGTCCTGACTCTCCCTCTCCAGGGGATCAAGACTCTCTCCATCGATGCCGGCGCGGGTTTCCTGAAAGTCTCCGGAAACGAGAAAGCCACGGAGATTCACGTCAAGGCGGACATCCGCATCAAAGAGCCGACCCAGCAAGATTGTGAGAAGATTCTTCAGAACAACCTGAGACTCTCTCTGGTGAAGAGAGGGGACAAGGCCGTCCTGACGGCGAACTTCGAAGAGATCAACCACATCTTCACCTTCTTCTCCTCCAACGACACCCTCGCCGCCATTGATCTGACCGTGACCCTCCCCAAGAAGATGGACCTTTACGTAGACGACGGTTCCGGCTACGCTCAGATCGATTCCCTGGACGGTTCCATCACCGTGGACGACGGATCCGGAGACCTGGTCATACGGGAGACCTCCGGCTGGCTCTCCATCGATGACGGCTCTGGAAACCTAACCGTGGAAGATCACAAGGGAGACGCTAAGATCGACGACGGGTCCGGGGAACTCGTCGTTCGGGGTAACTGGGGAAACCTGGTCATCAACGACGGCTCGGGGAACCTTGAGGTTCTTGATACCCGGGGGGACATCTCCGTGGACGACGGATCCGGAGAGATCGTGATCCGCAACGTGACCGGAAGCGTGAAGATCTCTGACGGAGCGGGGAATATCACCGTGGAAGACGTCGGGAAAGACTTCATCGTCAAGGAGGACGGTTCCGGTTCGATCAAATCGGTGAGGGTGAAGGGAAAGGTCGTCGAGCCTTGAGCCCTCTCAGCTCTTTCCAGAAGAGAATCTCGCGCTCCACCCGGCCTGAAAGGAGCGTCTCGGCAGGGGGACGTCCGGCACTTCCTCGTAACTTCTGCCCAGGAGGTTCTCCCCTCTGAGGAAGAGTTCCCCTCCCCAGAGGGAAAAGGTTACTGAAAGCCCCAGGGGGAGAGCCGTCCTCTCCCCTTGGGGCCTATACTTGTACTGAAGGGATGCGACGTAGCCCCAACGCCCCATCTTCCCCTTCATCCCGAGGGAGAGGTGGTGACGAACCGTATCCCTGGCGTAACGTGAGAAGACGTCGTTCCTTTCGGCGTCGACCTTGGTCCAGGAGTAGCCTCCCCAAAGGTTGAAAAACCCAGAGCAAGAACGTTCATAGAAGAACGAGACACCCAGGACCCGGGCCTTCCCGATGTTCTCCGCCCGCCAGGGCTCCTGGGGATCCCTTCTCACCCAATCTATCCCCTCTCCCTCCCAGCGGTGAAAGAGCGTCAGCGAAAGCCTCCAGGGGGAGAGGAAGAGGTCGCCCCCCCCTTCCAGGGAGAGGGCCTTCTCCGGCTTCAGATCCTTGTTCCCAACAGTCCCCGGCGCAAGGTAGTAGAGTTCCGTAAAGGAGGGAACCCGGAAGGCCCCTCCCAGAGAAGACCTCAGCTTCAACCGGGGGGTGACGGACCAGGAGAGGCCGAGACCCGGGGAGAGGGATGACCCGAAAAGGGAGTACCTGTCCCAACGGATCCCCACCTGAAGGAGCCCCCTCTCGAAAGGGAGAAGCACCCCCTCAAGGGCCAGAGCAAACCTGTTGTAATCGTGGTCCCCCAGCCTGGCGCTCCGCAGGTTCGTCCTCCCCCCCTCCAGAAGGAGGGAGAGCTCCCCTTCCCTTCCCCTCCAGAGGGAAGAGCTCCCCTTGAGGAGGAAGGTGCTGTTGGTGTGTTCGTTCCTATAGAGCTCCGGCTTTTCCCGGTAGAGGTAGTAGAGGTCCTTGTTCCTTCTCCAGGAGAGGGAGACCCTGGCCGGACCGGCCTCTTTCCCTAAGAGCCCTCTATCCAGGACCGTTTCGAAGATGACCCCATCCCCGTCCGTTTTCTCCCAAGAGGGATAAGGGCCGTAAAACCCCTCGGCCCCAAAGCTGTGGTCCATCGAGAAAAGAGACAAGCGGCTCTCCCCTCCAAGGAAGCGGAGGGCCGCCGTCACCCCCCCCTGGCTGAGGGAGTGGTCCCGGTTAGGGCGAAAGCCCCCGTCCCGAGCGGCCTTGTAGGCCCCCCTCAAGGTCATCCCCTTCCAGGAGTCTCCCAGTCCGATCCCCGCTTCCCGGGCTCCGAAGGAGCCTACGGAGAGCCGGGTCGTCCCCTCCCTCCCCCGATCCCGCCGTGTGATCACGTTGATCACTCCGCCTACGGCATCGGTCCCGAAGAAGAGGGAATGGCCTCCCGTAACGACCTCCACCCTCTCCACCAGCTCCAGGGGAATCGGGATCGACCCGTTGAAGTGAGCGGTCTGAGGATCGTTCCACCTCACCCCGTCGATGCAGACGAGGACGCCCCCATAGTCGGCTCCCCTCATCTTGATGTCCCCGAAGAGCCCTCCCGCGACCCGGGGCTGAACGTCAACCATGGGAAGAGCGGAGAGGAGATCGAGAAGAGTTCCCCCCACAGGCAGGGAGGCCCTCTCAACGACGACAACCTCCCTAGGGGCGGTCTCCTCCCCTTGGGGAGCCAGGGCCGTCGAGACGACGACGCGGATCTCTACGGGCTTCTCCTCTTCCCCCTCCCGCTGTTGGGCCTTCGACGGAGAGAGAGGGAGGAGAACGAGCAGAGCGAAAAGAAGACCTTCCCTGAGGTTCTTCATAGGGAAGGGATTATACCGACTCCTCTTCGTCACGGCAACCCGCTCCCAGGAGAGTCGCGCCCGAAGACTCTCTTAACGGCCTTGACAAGCCCGTTTTTCTAAGGGATAATCCTTTTTCAAGCGGGTATAGCTCAGTGGTAGAGCGTCAGCTTCCCAAGCTGAGGGTCGCGGGTTCAAATCCCGTTGCCCGCTTTTTCCTCTAAATTGAGGTGACCATGGCCTTTCTTTCAGGAAAAAAAGAGTCTCCCCAAGAGCTGTCGGGTTCTTCTTCAGCAAACGTCATCAATACGGTCATCGGACCTTCCGTTCACATTGTTGGTGAGGTAAAGTCTCAGGAAGACCTCCTCCTGGAAGGGAGCGTGGAAGGACGCATCGAAGGCTCTCAGATCGTGACGGTCGGGCGGCAGGGCCGTGTGAAAGGAGAGGTTTCCGGCAAGGTCGTAAGGATCGTCGGAAAAGTGGAAGGGGATATCTCCGCCTTGGAAAAGGTGGAGATCGTTCCGGAAGGAAAACTCTTCGGCAACATCAAGGCCACCCGAATCGTGATCTCCGAAGGGGCTCTCTTCAAAGGAAAGGTAGAGATGGAATCGGCGGTGGTGACGCCGCCCCCCCCGGCTCCCCCAACAAACCTGAAAGAGAAGAAGGGGTAACCCTTTCGATGTCCCTCTGGTTTTACTTCTCCGATACGAGCCGTACCGCTGCGGAGAACATGGCTTGGGACGAGCTTCTCTTCTCGAAGGCAGAAGAGATCCCGGGGTTCACCTGCCTCCGCTTCTACGGTTGGAAGTTACCAACTCTCTCCTTCGGCCGTTCCCAGCGATGGCAGAGAGTATACGATCCTGCTGAGTTGGAGCGGATCGGGGGCGAGATGGTCCGGCGACCCACCGGCGGCAAGGCCGTCCTCCATTGGGGTGAGCTCACCTATGCCGTCGCCTCTTCAGATTCCCGCTTCCTGGAGAACCCCTCGGTTCACGCCACCTACACTCTCCTCTCCAGCGCCCTCCTGAGAGGGCTCCTCCACCTGGGCCTCCGAGCCGAAATGGTCGGGAAGGATCCCCGGGGTATCGTCAAGACCGATCTGCCTTGCTTCTCCTACCCGACCAGGGACGAGATCGTCCTGGAAAACCTCAAGATCATCGGAAGCGCACAGAAGCGGTCCAAATTCGCCTTTCTCCAGCACGGTTCAATTCCCGTCGAAGACCACAGAGCCGACTACGCCCGTCTCACCAGGGTCGAGCCCTCTTTGCTCGAATCGACGATGACGACGCTCCGACTCTCAGGGTTCAAAGGGGACGACGAAGAGCTCCGTTCCGCTTTTTTGGCGGGCTTTCAGGAGGAGTTCTCTCTGAAGGCTCTCCCCTTCCAGCCCACCCAAGACGATGAAAAACGAGTTCTTTCGCTGGCTCGGGAGAAGTACTCTTCTCCTGATTGGAATCGGGAGCTTTAGCCTCCTCGACTCCTGGGGACTCTACCTCCAGGTTCACAAGGTGGACCAGGAGAGCCCCGAAGAGTTCCGACTCCTCCTTTCACGCTGGAAGGAGACAGGGGTGCGGGGAGTCTTTCTGAGAACCTTTCAGAACCATGACGACCGGCTCCACTCCCTTCGCCCCCGGGGCAGCGACATAGGGGTCTACTTCGAGAACACCCTCGGCATGCCCGTCGTCTACCCCCTCTTGGAAACCCTTCACTCTCCTCTCCCCCTCTACGCTTGGACGACCCTTCGCTGGATGGACTGGGAAGAGGGTCGCCGCTACGGCCACTACCTCGACCCCCGACAGCCCCGTACCCGTTCCCGGATGCTCTCCCTGGTCTCCACACTCTCCGACAAGCCCCTGGCGGGGATTCTCCTTCAGGACGATCTCGTCGTGAGGAGCGCCGAGGAGAAGGAGCTCCGCTGGAAGGATAAGGGAGCCTTCTTGAACAGGCTCCTCCAGGAGATCAAATCCAGAAGCGGCGATAGAGAGGTGGTGATCAACGTCTTCTACGAGGTTCCCACCCGTCCCGATCTCGGGACGCGTTGGTACGGCCAACAGATCGACTCACTGCTCGCTTCCGGCGCCGACTCCATCGCCCTCATGCTCTACCCCCTCCAGATCAAGGAGGAGCTCCACCTCTCCGACGAAGAGCTTCGTCTCTACATGGAGAGAACCCTCCAGGCCTTGGAACCCCACGCCGCCCGCACCTATGTCAAGGTTCAGGTTCAGGACTTCAAGAGCCTCCAACCTGTCCCTCCCGAGACCGTGGAAGGGTGGATCAGGCTGATCCCTACGAAGTTCAAGGGGGTCGTCCTCACCCCCATCACGACGGATTCCGCTTCCATGCAGTATCTAGACTCCCTCTTAACAAGACTTCTCCCCCCCTCCTCAAGCGCTCTCCCTTGACAAAGCGGCCCAGGATACAGTATTTTTATCAGGAGCACCCATTCCATGACAATCAGGAGGTACCGTGGATATCAGATCGGAAATCAAGAAGGAGATGAAAACCGTACTGGAAAACTTCGAAGTTGAAATCAAGAAGATCCGTACCGGTAGAGCCTCCCTGACACTCTTCGAAGGCCTCAAGGTCGAGTATTACGGCGACCTGGTGCCGGTCAACCAGGTGGCGACTCTGGCCATCGCCGCCCCCGACATGGTGACGATCAAACCCTGGGAAGGGTCCATGCTGAACGCCATCGACAAGGCCGTGCGCAACGCCAACCTCGGCTTCAACCCCGCCAACGACGGGAAGATGGTCAAAGTCTTCATCCCCCCTCTCACGGAAGAGCGAAGGAAAGAGATGGTCAAGATGGTGAAGAAGTACCTCGAGGAGAGGAAGACGACCCTGAGGAACCTCCGTCGGGACTTCCGGGACAAGGTGAAGAAGCTGGAAGAAGAGAAGAAGATCTCCGAGGACGAGGAGAACAAGCTCTACGAAGACCTCCAGAAGATCATCGACGAAACCATCAAGGAACTGGACACCCAAGGCGCAAAAAAAGAAAAGGAGATCCTCACCGTCTGAACGGTTCGGGGAAAAAAGAACCATGAAGCTCTTCGATGCCCTTAAGAGAGTCACCGATTCGTTCCGTGAAGGGGTGGGTCACGTTCTCGGCCGCCCTTCTGCCCCCCTGGCAACCTCTCTGGAGGAGCTTGAAGAACTTCTGATCGTTTCGGATGTCTCTTACGAGACGACCCGTACCCTCATCGCCAACATCGGAAAGAGGGCGCGCAAGGGAGAGCCCCTGGCGGAAGCCTTTCAGAACACCGTGACATCACTGCTCGACATCCCCACCCCCAACCTTTTTCTCCAGGACGAGCCCTTCATCGCCCTGTTGGTGGGAACCAACGGCGGGGGAAAGACCACCTCCGCCGCTAAGTTGGCCCGTTTTCTTCAACTCCGGGGCAAGCGGGTTCTTCTGTGTGCCGCCGACACCTTCCGGGCCGCCGGCGGCCTTCAGCTGGAAGAGTGGGGACGCCGTCTCAACCTTCCCGTCGAGTCCGACGAGAAGGGCACGGCCGCTTCTGCTCTCATCTACAGGAGCGTAGAGAGGTTTCTCTCGGAAAAGTTCGACGTCCTCCTCGTCGACACCGCCGGAAGGGTCGCCTCGAAAGAGAATCTGATGAAGGAGTTGGAGAAGAACGTGAGGACCATCAAGAAGCTCGTCCCCGAGGAGCCCCGGGAGGTCTTCATGGTCCTTGACGCCACGATCGGACAGAACGCCATCGTCCAGGCCAAGGAGTTTCTCCGCTTCTCCGGTTTGACCGGCATCGTCTTGACGAAGATGGACGGAACCGCCAAGGGGGGAACCGTTCTCACCATCGCGGAACAGTTTAAGCTCCCGGTCAAGTTCGTCGGAGTCGGAGAGGGGACCGAAGACCTCTACCCCTTCTCCCCCCAGGAGTATGGCCGGTTGCTCTTCGGTCCCTGAAATGACCCTCCCCTATATGAACCTAGCCCTCGCTTTGGCGAGGGAGGGCGCCCTCTTTGCCCCTCCTAACCCCCTGGTAGGCGCCGTCGTCGTCAAGGAGGGAAGGGTGCTGTCGGCAGGGTTTCACCGCCGCTATGGAGAGCTACACGCCGAGAGGCTCTGCCTGCAGAACGACGAAGACTACAGCGGCGCCGACCTCTACGTCAACATGGAGCCCTGCTGCCATCACGGCAAGACGCCTCCTTGCACGGAGATCATCCTCCAGAAGGGAATTCGCCGGGTCTTCATCTCCCACCGCGATCCCAACCCTCTGGTCGCCGGAAAGGGGGTGGAGATTCTTCGCCGAGGAGGGGTCGAAGTCATAGAGGGAATCCTGCAAGAGGAGGCTCTGGAACTTAACCAGCCCTTCCTCTGCTCCATCACCCGGAAGAGACCCTACGTCACCCTAAAGGTGGCGACCTCTCTCGACGGTCGTCTCGCCGCCCACACCGGAGAGTCCGAACGCCTCTCCTCTCCCCTCTCTCACGAGATCGTCCACCTGATCCGCCGGGAGAGCGACGCCATCATGGTCGGCAAGGGAACTCTCCTCAAGGACAACCCCCTCCTGACCGTCCGTGGAGAGGGGGAGGGAAAACCTCTCCTGCGGGCTGTTCTCTCCTCCCACCTGGACCTGGAGGAGAGGGCGAATCTCTTCCATACACCGCAGGGGGGGGATGTGCACCTTTTCGCCTCCCGGGAGTGCGACCCCCATCGGGTTCGGCTCTGGGGAGAGAGAGGCGTCAAGGTCCACCAGGTGGGCAGCGGTGACGGAGGCCTGAACCTGGAGGAGGTCCTCGCCGTTCTTCAGGAGCTCAGAACGGGGCGACTCCTCGTCGAGGGCGGCGGCGCCTTAGCCTCATCTTTTCTCAAGGCCGACCTGGTAGACCGGCTGGTCCTCTTCATGGACCCCTCCACCCTGCTTGGCGACGGAATCCCCTTCTCCGGAAGCCTTCGTCCCCTCTCCCCCGCCCAGGGCCGCCGCCTTAAGAAGGTCCGTTTCTTCGATCTTGACACCAATATTCTTCTGGAGGGCTTCTTCCATGTTTACGGGGATCGTTGACCGCCTCGGCCGTTGGGCCGGGCTTCGTAACAACCTGCTCTCCCTCGACCTCGAACCGGGAGAGGGGTACGATGACCTTCAAGTGGGCGAGAGCGTCGCCGTCAACGGAGCCTGCCTCAGCCTGGAACGCCGTGAGAGGGAGCGCCTCTTCTTCTCCGTCTCCCAAGAGACTCTCCAAAGAACGGTCCTCGGCGAGCTGATCCCGGGAGCCCTCTTGAACCTCGAACGGGCCCTTCGCCTCGGCGACAGACTCTCGGGCCACATGGTTCAAGGCCACGTCGACGGGGTCGCCGTCACGACCAGGGTGGAACCTCGGGGAGATTTCGCCCGTCTCACCTTCTCCGTTCCCACCGAGGCAGTTCCCTACATCGTTCTCAAGGGTTCGATCACCCTGAACGGCGTCAGCCTCACGGTGAGCCGTCTACAAGGAACATCCCTCTCGGTGGAGGTGATCCCCTTGACCCTCCGTCAGACGAACCTTCACCGCCTCAAGATCGGAGGCCGGGTGAACCTGGAGACCGACCTGGTTGGAAAATATCTTCGCTCCTGGTATAATAAGGGGTAGCCACAAGGAGCAACCATGAAGATCTCGGAAGTAGAAGAGGTATTGGAAGATATACGCACAGGGAAGCCCCTCATTCTCATCGATGACGAGCATCGAGAGAACGAAGGGGATCTCTTCGTCGCCGCTGAGAGAATCACCCCCGAAGCCGTCAACCTCATGGTTCAGGAGGCTCGTGGTCTCGTCTGCCTGACCCTCACCAACGCCAGGGCCACGGAGCTGGAGCTCCCCCTCATGGTTTCGGACAAGCTCAACTCCGCCCGCTACGGAACCGCCTTCACCATCTCCATCGACTACAAACACGGAACGACGACGGGAATCTCTGTCTTCGACCGTTTCGCCACCCTCAGGGCCGCCGTGGATCCGGCGGTGAAACCCGACGACTTCGCCCGCCCTGGGCACATCTTTCCCATTCGCGCCCAAGAGGGAGGGGTACTGATCCGTACGGGGCAGACCGAGGGCTCCGTCGACCTCTGTCGGATCGCCGGCGTCGCGCCGGTCGGAGTGATCTGCGAGATCCTCAACCCCGACGGGACCATGGCCCGTCTTCCCCAGCTGGAAAAGTTTGCCGAGCGTCTGGACCTCAAGATCGTCAGCATCGAAAACGTCATCCGATACCGCCTGGCCAGGGAGAATCTGGTCGTCGAAGAGGCTTGTTCCTCCCTCCCCACCCCATATGGGGTTTTTCAAATGCGGGTCTTCAGGGACACCCTCCACAACCATGAGTACGCGGTGCTGCAGAGCGGGGAGATAGACCCGGAGAAGCCTATTCTTGTTCGCGCCCACTCCCAATGCTTCACCGGCGACACCTTTCACTCCCTAAGGTGCGACTGTGGCGACCAACTCCGCTTCTCCATGAAGAAGATCGCCCAAGAGGGGGGCCTCCTTCTCTACTTCCTCGACCACGAAGGGAGGGGAATCGGCCTAGCCAACAAGATCAAGGCCTATGCCCTCCAGGATCAGGGGCTCGATACCGTCGAAGCCAACCTCAAGCTGGGCTTTCCCGCGGACATGAGGGACTACGGCGTGGGAGCCATGATTCTGCGGAGCCTGGGAGTCCGGAAGATGCGCCTGTTGACCAACAACCCCAAGAAGCTTGTCTCCCTGAAGGGGTACGGCCTGGAGGTCGTGGAGCAGATCCCCGTCGAGATAGATCCGAACGAAATCAACCACGACTATCTCAAGGTGAAGAAAGAGAAGATGGGCCACACCTTGAAGAAGGTTTGAGAGAAGAGAGGAGGAACCACCCTTGAAGAAAGAGAACCCCCATATAGAAGAGTTGAAGGAGGCTCTGAAGGAGGCCACCCCTTCCCGTCAGGCCTCTCTTCTGACGGAACTTTGGCAGAGCGGCTGTACCGACAAGGCCCTCTTCGAATCTTTCAAGGAGAGCAAAAACTCCTCTCTTAAGGCCACCGCCAACAGGATCATCAAGTCCCTCGCCACAGGCGTCGAAGAACGTGATGATGAGAAGCTCAAACGGCTGGAAAAGGAGTTGAAGAGTCCCTCTCTCTCCAAGGAAAAACGTTTCCACCTCTACAGGGAGATCGCTCTCATCCCCTCCTCCGTGAGCGAGAGGAACGACCTTCTTCTGAAAGGCTTCGAAGACACCTCCTGGGAGATCCGGGACTTCCTCGTGGAAACCTTTACCAACGAGGAGAGGCTCTCCAACGATCTCTTCCTCGACCTGGCCAAGGCCCCCCTTTGGATGAACAGGCGCGAGGCGATTCGAATCCTGGGGAAACGGAAAGAGGCTCGTCTCCTGGACCTTCTCGACCCGATCGCCCAGGAGAGTAACGCCGACATCAAAATCATCTTCATCGAAGCCTTAGAGAACCTGGAAGTGAAAGGGATTCTCCCCGCCGTCGGCCGTTTCCTGAAGGACGAAAACCTTTGGGTCAAGAAACGGGCGGAGAAGGCTGTCAAGGCTTTGAAGGAAAAGGCTCAGGGCGCTCCTGGAATGTCAACGGAAGAGAAAGGCTGAGATGATCTTCTCACGGCCTCTCACGGAGATCGTTCAGAGACGACGTTCCTGCCGGACCTTTCTTCCCCAAACCGTCGAGCAAGGCACCCTCGACCTCATCCGTGAGGGCTTTCTCCCCCCTCCCAGCCCTCTCCCCCCACCCTCTCGGTTCACCCTCCTGGACAGGAGAGACCCGGCCCTGGAAAACCTCTCCCTGAAGGGGAGCTACGGTCTCATACGCAACGACCGCTTCTTCCTCACCGCCTCCCTCTCACCCGCTCTCCCCCACTCCTGGGAAGGGTTCGGCTTCGCCTTGGAGAGAAGCGTTCTTCAGATGACCGACGTGAACCTCGGCAGCTGCTGGCTCGGAGGAATCTTCGACAGAAGCGCTCTCTCCCGCTATCTCGGTCTGCAAGAGGGGGAGAGTATCCCCGCTGTAATCGCCCTTGGCCTCCCCGCTCAAGACCAGACCCTCCGGGATCGTTTCCTCCGCTGGAGCAGCAAGGGGGATCAACGCAAGCCTTGGCCTGAACTCTTCTTCCTCCCCGACGGAGCGCCCCTTCCTCCCGAAGAGAGCGGCCCTTGGAGAGAGGCCCTTTCGAACCTCCGTCTGGCCCCGTCGGCATCCAACAAGCAGCCCTGGCGGGCTCTTCTAAACGGAAAGAGCCTTCACCTCTTTCTCCGCAGAGACCCTCTCTTGGATTCCCTCCGAAAGAGGGCCGACCTCCAGGCGCTGGATATGGGAATCGCCCTCTGCCATCTCTGGTTGACCCTGGAGGAGGGAGGTCTCTTCCCCTCCCTGGCCGCAACCCCTGTTCCCCCTCCCCCTTCCCATCCGGAGTGGGAGTACCGCTTGACCCTCTCCCTCTAAGTTCAAGCCCCTTCTGATTCTCTCTTCACTCCCCCTCTTCTCCTTCAGACTCCTCTTCAGACGGTTGTCTTCCCAAAGCCAAAAGTGTATACTCTCTGCGGAGACGGAAGTCTCCGTTCTCAGGGGTGCCTTTCGAGGCTGAGATCATACCCTAAGAACCTGAACCGGGTAATGCCGGCGTAGGGAGAGAACCCCCTTATCACCTCCCCCCCTCATTACCCTCCTGGATCATAACGAGGAGGTCTTCATGGAAGATAGAGTCACCCGATCCATCGTCGAATCTTACACCCAGAAACTCTCCCACCACCTCGCCTCGGATGCCGTCATCGTCGGCGCAGGCCCATCCGGGCTGGTTGCGGCCTCTCTATTGGCAAGGCGCGGCCGAAAGGTCGCCCTCTTTGAACGGAGCCTCGCCCCGGGCGGAGGGATGTGGGGAGGGGGAATGCTCATGAGCCGCATTCCCTTCCAGGCCGAGCTGCTCCCGTTTCTTGAAGAGATAGGCGTCCGGCATACCCTGAAAGAGGGTCTGCTGGTGGTCGATTCCATAGAGATGACCGCCGCTTTAATCCAGAGGGCCACCCACGATGGGACAGCCCTCTTCACCTGTCAGAGCGTCGAAGACCTTCACCTTCGCCGGGGAAGGGTCGCGGGGGTCGTCGTCAACTGGAGCCCCGTCGTCAAGGCGGGCCTCCCCGTTGACCCCCTGGTTGTCTCCGCAAGGGTTGTTCTAGACTCCACAGGCCACCCCGCGGACCTCGTGAAGACCCTGGTCAGGAAAAACAACATCACCCTCTCCACCCCCTCCGGAGGAGTCGAGGGGGAGCGCTCCCTGGAGATGGAAGAGGGGGAGAGAGCGGTGGTGGAGGCAACCAAGGAGGTCTTCCCGGGCCTCTTCGTCTCCGGCATGGCGGCCAACGCGGTCTTCGGATTCGCCAGGATGGGTCCCATCTTCGGAGGAATGCTCCTTTCGGGGATCAAGGCGGCGGAGCTCATGGATGCCTCTCTGGCCAAGGGGGAAGCTTGACCGTTCAAGGGCTCTACGTCATCCTCTCTTCTCCGCAAATCCCCTACGAAGAGGCCGCGAGAATCTGCGTCGAAGAGGGGATTCTCTCTCTTCAACTGCGGGAGAAGTTCCTGGGCGACCGGGAACTTCTCTCACTGGCCTGCCGGTTGAGAGAGATCACAGCCGGAAGCCCCACGAAACTCATCATCGACGACCGTCCGGACATCGCCTCGCTGTGCAAGGCCGACGGGCTCCACCTGGGACAAGGGGACATCCCCCCCGGGGAGGCCCGGAGGCTCTTCCCACAGGGGGTGGTGGGCCTCTCCACCCACAACATCGCCCAGGTCCTAACGGCCAATCTCCTCCCTCAAGGGGTCGTCCAGTACATCGGGTTCGGCCCCATCTACCCAACCACAACCAAGGCAAACCCGGATCCCGTCACGGGAGTGGAGAACCTCGCCAAGGCCGTCGCCCTCTCCGCGCTCCCGGTGGTGGCCTTGGGGGGAGTGGACGGGACCAACCTCCCCGGGGTGGCCGCGACGGGCGTCGCCGCCTTCTCCTCGGTTCGCCCCCTCTGCCGCGTCCGGTCCGCCTCGGAGTTTCGTGAAAGGCTTAGGACCCTTCAAAGACTCTGGAAGGGAGTAGCCCGGTGAGGTTGACCGGAGGGGACCCTTGCAACAGGAAGACGCCTCCCAAACTCCAGCTCCCTGTTGCAAAGCTTTGGCTCAGGGGAGTCCGCTTGTTCCCTAAAAGGAGCACTCCCTCTCTTTCCTACCGAAGGAGATTCCTCCCCTTTTGGGCTCTCACCTCACCTTCAGGGAGAGGAGGGAGAGGAGGGAGAGGACGATGGCAACGATCACAAGGCGAATGACAACCTTAGGCTCCGCGGTTCCCCGGTGGGTAAGGGAGTGGTGAAAAGGGGCGCGGTAAACAAGCCTCCGGTGCATCCTGTAGCCGACTTTCTCCTGGATCAAGGAGGTGAAGATCTCCAGGAGGAAGACCCCGCCAACCAGAGGGAACAGCATCTCCTGCTTCGTGAAGAAGGCCATCATCGCCAAGGCCCCTCCGATGCCGAGGGAACCGGTGTCCCCCATGAAGACCTCCGCGGGATAGGTGTTATACCAGAGGAAGCCCATGATCCCCCCGATG
>Ga0208826_1000267_pt1 | contig 59170 bp, 44 predicted proteins | sample AD_UKC115_MetaG_FD_184451 | JGI IMG/M metagenome (GOLD analysis project Ga0208826, IMG submission 184451) | Active sludge microbial communities of municipal wastewater-treating anaerobic digesters from Hong Kong - AD_UKC115_MetaG (SPAdes)... | ecosystem: Engineered > Bioreactor > Anaerobic >... | reverse complement strand
AAAACGTGTAGGACAGGACAATGAATTCGCCTTCGATTTATTTCGTAAAGTAATCGATTTTTCAAAAGAAACGAATGTTTTTATTTCTCCCTTAAGTGTCAGCATTGCGCTGGGAATGACATGGAATGGTGCAGCCGGTGAAACCAAATCCGAAATGGAAAGCGCTTTGAAAATGAGTGGCATGTCGGTTGAAGAAATCAATGAATATTATCGTATTTTGCAAACCACGCTTCCAACCATTGACCCGACCACCAAACTCACTCTTGCCAATTCTTTATGGTATCGGAGCGGTTTTCAGGTAAAACCGGATTTTCTGAACGTGAATGTCGATTATTTTGATGCGTATGTACGGGAACTCGATTTTTCAAAAGCTTGGGCGGTAGATACTATTAATCAATGGTGTGCTAAAAAAACGAACAATCTGATTCCTTCCGTCTTAGACAATATCCCTGAAGATGCCGTGATGTATTTGATCAATGCCATTTATTTCAAGGGAATCTGGCGTCATCAATTCGAGAAGAAAAATACTACACAGGCTGATTTTACCAACGAAGCTGGGGAGAAAGTGAAAGTGAACATGATGTTTCAGAAAGATACTTTTGCCTATGCAGAAGATGAAAAGGCTCAATACCTGGATATGCCTTACGGCAACAAAGCTTTCAGCATGACAGTAATTTTACCGAAAAATGGAAATACAACGGCAGATTTGTTGAAATATCTTACAGTAGATCAGTGGAATAGCATTCTTCAAAATTTATCTATGAGAGAAGTAGAAGTTTATTTTCCGCGATTTAGTAGTAAAAATAAATTCCTTTTAAACGATCCGCTAATTGATATGGGCATGAAGTTGGCGTTTACTGATAATGCCGATTTCAGCAATATTGTAGATGAAAATCTTTTTATTTCCAGGGTACTCCACAATACATTCATCGAAGTTACGGAAGAAGGAACTGAAGCAGCAGCTGTTACGGTAGTTGAAATTGGATATACGTCAGTTCCTATGATTCCGGTATTTCAAGTAAACAAACCATTTTTGTTTGTGATTCGCGAAAACAGCACAGGGGTTATTCTTTTTATAGGTAAAATGGGAAATATGGAATTATTTTGAAAAGTGGTGTCCTGAAAATTATTCGGTAACCTTTTCCAAACTCAATTTCCGGATGTTTTCTTTCCGGCATCTTTGCGAATTTCCTTGGGCTTCTGCTCAAGCAGAGGCACTTTAAGGTAATCCCATGTTTCCTCAAATTCCCAATTGGGCATCAAAGTCATTTTTTTCGGATAATAGAAAACCTCTTCAGGCTGCTTGTGTGTGGAAAAGTCTCCCGTATCCCATTTTCCGTTTCCATTCTCATCCAAAAAAAGTCGGGCATAATAATCGCCGGGTTTCAGATATTGGAAAATGGTTCCTTTTTCCTGAGCCTGCTTTGAAGCAATAACAGCATCTTTGGCATCCAAAATTTGAATTACGGCGTTGGGAACAAAATTTTCCAATACCATAATCACCGAACTATATTCATCCAATGAACGAATTTTGAATTTGCCGGAATATTTTTTACTGGTTTGCTGATATATGCTGGTAAATGCAGCCGAATCGACCGTCAACTCATAATTTTTTTCCGGTTCCCACTTGTAATCGATAGCATAAACCATTTTGGTAGAATCTACCTGTCGCCAATTAACGGGCAAAGGCTTTAAAAGCGTGTCAACTCTTTGAACAAGAGAAATTTTGGATAAGTCATACTGAGCCAAAGGCGTGCTAAAACGAAAAATAACTGGCTGATAAATTTCAAACGAACCGGCAATATTGGTCGTAAACGGATAGTTTTGCTCCATTTTTACTCGCAAAGCAGATTCTTTTTTATCTTTGGAATTTCTGGCATTAGAGCGAGCAGTACGCATGAAAATTTTCAATGTATCGGTTGCAGGGATAAGTCGAAAAAGCGAATCAGTTTTCTGATAACTCATTTCAAACTGCAACGTATCTTTTTTCCAAACCAATGAATCGGTCATCCAGTAAGTCAGACTGTCCATCGTATTATTTTTCTGAAGAATATACTTGCCATCCCATTCGAAATCAATTGGTTTCAAGGTTGGCAATTTGGTCATAGGCGCATTGAAAAATAAAGAAAAAGCATAAGGTAAAGTTCGTTCAGCCTTAATAAAATATTGTCGTTTTTTGTTTTCTTTAAAATATTTCAGCAGAACGTTATCGGGTATAAAATGCGTTCGCACTATGGAACGAATGGTATCGATTTGAACAGAATCTTTCCACACCGTATCCATCACTTCTTCTCTGAAAAAACCCGGAACAATCAGAGAATCGGTAAATGCAAGACCTTCTCCCGGCTGATAAAAATAATCTCTGTTGGCATCGCCCAACGCATAAATTTTGAAGGTATCTTTTTTCAAATTTTCTACTGAAAATTTTCCCGCATCATCTGACTTTCCAATTCTTAAAAAAGGTTGTTTGGCAAAAACCGTATCGGATAAATTTTTGTAAACGCCAACCGTAACACCCGAAACAGGATTCAAATCTTCGGCATTGATAACCGTACCTTTTACTTGTAAGGTATCAATTTGATTGCCTGTAGAAAATGAAAAGGAGAAATTTTTTAATGGATTTTTTTCGTTCAAATCTACAATAGCACTTCCAAAATTAATGGTATAAGTGGTACTGTCTTTCAAATCGTCCTGTAAATTAACCGTTACTCTCTTCCCAATAGCTGTTACTTCAGGCGGCTTCACCTGAGGAGGAGAAATAAGCACATTTTCGGCCGCTTTTTCGATACTGACATTTTCATCAAAATCGATCAGAATCTGTTTTTTCTTAAAATTTAATGCCCCATTGGACGGAACAGAACGGACAACACTTGGCGGAATGGAATCTTTCGGACCGCCGGTTGGGCCTTGTGCTTTGTTGGCGCATCCAACAACCGACAAAATGAATCCTGAAAAAATGAAAGTTTTAAAAAAATCTAATCTCATTGTTGTTTCAAATCAGGTTGTTTGCAACGTTAATACTTTGTGTCCAATTCTGCAAAACAAACATTTTTTTGTATCGCAATATTGCTTTTTCAACTGAATAAGGGCCTGTGAATCAAAAGCCGAATTGGATGCGATTCCAATATTTCTCCACCCTTTGACAATGGCATTTTTTTCTGACGGAATAGCTTCCAGCAAATGCAAAGATTTCTCTTTTAAATCTTCGTTGTTCTTTTTTGAAGCGTAGCAAAATAGAAAAGGAACAATCGTATTGATTATAAGGCTGTAAATCGAATACAATCCGAGCTGTTTGGTGCTTTTTGGACTGGCAGAGCCAAACAGATAATGTGTTTGCCAATAATTTGAAGGTTTGCAGGAAAACATATCTTTCATCGGTTCCAAATTTGGAGTTTCGATAATTTTTGAGAAAAGTTTTGATGATTGATGTACAAGAGAAGCAAATTGTGCAATTCTAACATGAGGAAAATTATAAGGTCTGAGTCTGAACAATTTCCATTGGCTGCAGTCGATAGGCTGCAAAGAAAATTTGTTTCTCAAAAAAGCATATTCCTTTTCCAGTTGCATGGTGTAATCATCCAACGCATCAGCAGGCAGCAAACCGGCTTGGCCAAACAAAATGGCTTCCAACTGCAACAAATTGTCCTTGTGCTTTGCCAAAATATTTAGCGGAACAGATTTTGCAAGCGTTTCGAAAGCCTGAGCATTGGTACCAAAGCCAAAATTCCGAGCAATGACAACATAAAAAGCTTCCTCCCAATGAAAATGGTTTTGCATCAACAAATTTTCTATCTCTGTCATTTTTTGTTCCAGTCGCTCTACTAGCAAAGCATTTTTCCAACTTTGAATAAAAATATCGGAAATATTATCAATTTTGTCTGCGCAAGGAATCCATTTATTGTTGTTCAACAAAGAATCGTAATTTGCTTCAATATCTTTTGAGAAAGGCAACACCAACTGAGGAATTTTTGTCCCGTCTGTTCTGAAAACTTCTCCATCAGTTTCTGCCACCACATGCAATATCACCGTATCATAAGCTTTATCTTTCTGGTGCCCGTGCTTTATCCATTCCGAGGATCGTGAATGAATTTCCACATTCCCCACCCAAAGGGTCCCGTCGATTTTTATTTTTGAATTAAAGAAATCAGGTCCCGCATCCGTATTGCATTTGCCCACATCAATGACTTCCACTTTTTCGCCATCGGCTGTTTGCAGATTGCTCTGTAAAAAAAGCTTGTGCTGCCAGACATATTGCAAAACAGATTCTTTCATGAACTCAATTTTCAGTAAAAAAATACAGGCTATAAATTAATCAGAATTTCTGACAAACAATAAAAAACATCAAAGTCTTTCGAAACGAAAACCTTTTGCCAACAAAAAATTTATGGCATCAGGAAGAACAGACAACATATTGTTTTTTGCCTTCACGGAATCGTGAAACAAAATCACTGAACCATTTCTTGAATTTTGTTTCACATTTTCCAAAACTTGTGAAGGCGATAAATTTCGGTCATAATCATACGATATGACATCCCACAGCACAATTTGAAATTTCTGTTCCAATATTTTTTTCTCCCTGCGGGTAAGTTTCCCATAAGGTGGACGAAACAACCGGCTATCGATCAGCTGCGAAGCCTGTTCCACATCATTCAGATATTGTTCATGTTCTACTTTAAATCCGTTTAAATGGTGAAAAGTGTGATTCCCAACACTGTGTCCCTTCAAAAGAATTTCTCGGTACAGTTCCGGATATTTGTTCACATTGTCGCCCACACAGAAAAAAGTAGCTTTAATATTAAAATCATCAAGCACACTGAGTACCTGAGGCGTAACCTCAGGCACCGGTCCATCATCAAAAGTCAGATAAACAACTTTTTCCGAAGAATTTTTTCTCCACAAATAGTTTCTTCCTATCAGCGGACGCAATACAGTTGGGAACTGACAATTCATTTACATCTGAAAATGTCGCGAATATTGCATATAGCTGGGAAGATACTTATCCAGGATATTTTTCCGCTTGTTTTCGTCGCAAATGCGCAACACCTGATTGAGTACGGCATAATTGTTCCCTATTTCTCCCGTGATGCTGTTTTGCTGCGAAGGAGTCAAACTGAAACCCCAGTTCAAATACTCCACACAGTCTTTGGCTACCGCATTCATTATGGCATCACCTTTCTTAATTTCGCCAAGTTTATAATAGTAATCAGCCAACTGAACAGAAGTATAATCATGACGAACAGTAGTTCCGGGAATCATTTTGTTGCAATAGTCGAGTACTGTTTTGGCTTTTACGCTGTCTCCCTTTGCCAACAATGCTCCCGCCAACTGTCCGATAAACATGCGGTGTGTGCGGCACATCCTGCCAATGTTTTCATCAATGTAAACTTTCGGATTATTTATTCCTCCAAAACGGAATTTGTGCATCACATTTTCGTACATTTCATCCGTGTTTACACCCGGCCCAGCTCCTTTTGCTCCAACCGGCACTATTTGATAAGCCATACCTGTCAGTTCAAAATGATCATTCAGTCCCAGATAATAATCATCTCCCACCGTTACGGCAAAATACATCGGGCGATTCCAGTTGTTTTCCTTCAACATTTCTATTACCATCAGTTCACTTTTGGTAAGCCTGTTTTTCAGGTTGAAATCAATTCTTGGAACAATTTCGGCTGCTCTTTCGGGTTTAACAGTCCCTGTTTTTATAACCTGCTGAGCATCAACAGGAATATAAATTTGTTTTGTCGGTATAACGGATTCCCCATTTATTTTGGTTTGAGGGTCGGAACTCCGAATAAAATCCATGATGGTTTTTACGTCAACCGGCTGTTTAATAAAGTCTTCCACCGAAACCACTTCATTTTTACCCGAAAAATAATCTTCAGGTTCCCACGAAATAGGCAACGGTGCCGATTTGTATGCTTCGCGTTTCATCTGATCGATGTACCAGTCGGTTTGCAAATAACTTAAATTGCAAACTCTTATGTCAGTTCTTTTACCCTCTACTTCCTGATTGTACCACAAAGGGAAAGTATCATTATCGCCGTTGGTGAAGATAATGGCATTCGGTCGGCAGGATTCAAGATAATTCTGCCCAAAATCACGAGCCGTGAAACGTCCGCTCCGGTCATGATCGTCCCAGTTTTCAGAAGCCATTAGCGCCGGCACGCACAAACAAAGCAAAGTAACTATAATGGAGCTAACTGTAGCAGGGATGTATTTTTTAAACGATTTAAAAACTTCCAGAATTCCCAACCCAATCCAGATACTGAAAGCATAAAACGAACCGGCATAGGCATAATCTCTTTCTCGAGGCTGATAAGGTGTCTGATTCAGGTACACTACAATGGCTATACCAGTCATAAAAAACAGAAGAAAAGTTACCCAGAAATCGTGTTGTCCCTTTTTTCCGCCATAAATTTGAGACAGTATGCCCAAAATTCCCAAAATCAGAGGCAATAAATAATAGGTGTTTCTTCCTTTGTTTTCTGCCAAAGAAGTTGGAAGATTCGTTTGATCTCCCACCAGATATTTGTCGATAAAATTGATTCCTGTTATCCAGTTTCCCTTGTCTATCGCACCATTTCCTTGCAAGTCGTTCTGCCGTCCACTGAAATTCCATAAAAAATAGCGCCAGTACATAAAATTCAGCTGATAATCGAAAAAGAAACGAAGATTTTCGGTAAAAGTCGGTTTCATTTCCGTTCGTTCCTGTCCACAGTAGTCAAAAGTGATGGGCTTTCCCTTTACTTTTCCCCAAACTTTGTAGGCTTCAATGTGAGAACTGTTGTTGCTGTACATGCGAGGGAAAAACATATTGAACCTTTCATCCATTTTATAGTCCATTTTATAACCGGTAAGGATGTACTGGTCTTTTTCGTTGGGCGATTTTTTGGGTTTCGGTGCATACATTGCTTCTCCCAAATCTTCTTCCGGAATACACATATTGCCTTCTACGCGAAGTTTTACCGGAGCATTGTAAACAGGACCATAAATAAGTGGTCGATCTCCATACTGTTCACGATTCAAATAATACCGCAAAGAAAATACGTTATCGGGTGAATTCTGATCCATAGGTGGATTGGCAGCAGAACGAATAACAATTACACTGTAAGTAGAATATCCAATCAACATTAAGGTAATCATCAGAATAGAAGTATGAATCCAATGAACATTGACTTTATCTCTCCATTTATAGAAATAAAAGCTCAAGGCTGCTACCAGAATTATGCCCAGCACTATATGTTGTCCGAAAAACGGAATACCTACTAAAGTAATGGCTATGAGAAAAGACAATACAATTCTGAAATAGTTTTTGTTAACATAAGATTCGTAAATAGCCCAAGTAAGAGCTGCAATCGAAAGAATAATGTAAACAAAAAGTCCTGAATTGAAAGCAAATCCCAGTTGATTGACAAACAAAAGCTCAAACCAGCTGGCAACTTGAACAAATCCAGGAATAATTCCATACAAGACAACTGCCAAAATTACCACCGAACCAAGTAAAGCCAATAAAACTCCCTTAAAGGATGGCGTAAATTTTTTGAAATAATAAACCAGCACAATTGCAGGAATTGCCAACAAATTTAAAAGGTGAACACCAATGGACAAGCCCATTAAATAAGCAATCAGCAACAACCACCGATCCGATCCCGGTTCGTCGGCAGTTTCTTCCCATTTCAGTATCAGCCAAAATACAACTGCAGTAAAGAGCGAAGAGTAAGCATAAACTTCTCCTTCAACAGCCGAAAACCAAAAAGTATCAGAAAATGCGTAAGCCAAAGCTCCCAGCAGTCCGGCACCAAGAATGATAATAATGTTACCGGTTGTATAATCTTCGTCAGACTTGATAACAATCTTGCGAGCCAAATGTGTGATGGTCCAGAAAAGGAACAAAATAGTCAAGCCGCTGCACAACCCTGACAAAGTATTTACCATAACGGCAACGCGTGTGGGATCGGAAGTGAAAAGCGTGAAAAATCTTGCTGTCAGCATAAAAAATGGCGCTCCGGGAGGATGACCCACATCCAGCTTGTACGCAGTGGATATGAACTCGCCGCAATCCCAAAAACTTGCCGTTGGTTCCAAAGTGAGCAAATACGTTACAGTTGCAATAACAAAGGCTACCCAGCCAAAAATAATGTTGAGAGATTTGAATCGTTTCATTGAATCATTCATTGAAAATTTTTTTAGCTTCTTTTGCTGAAAATATTAAAAGTCTCCAAAGGTACAAAGAAAATTTGTTTTAAAAAGTCGAAGTGGGTTCCCCAACTTATATTTAAAGTTGAAATAAAAAAATCCGTACAAATTAAAAAAGGCTGATCAAAAAAATTTTAAACAGCCTTTGTAAATTGGCAAAAAAGGAATTTATTCGTATTCAATAACCAAAACACCAATTTTTTCATTCAGACCCATAACTGGAGAAATAATTTGAGTTACGGAATCACGATGGCGTATAGCAATTTCTTCGGTAAAAATAGCCGGGTCGGCAAAAACCAAACCTTCTTCTTTTTTATCGGTAGAAATAATTGCTTTTGCCGAAACAGGATCAATGAGTTTGATTTTCTTTACGCCGGGTTCCTTGATAAAATTCATAAAAAACTGATTTACCTGATCTCGGTTATCACGTATCAATTCACTTCTCACCGCCCATGAAAATACTTTGGCAGTTGTCAGTCTGTCCGATTGAAGAACGCTGTCCACTTTTGTTTGATATTGAACCAGTAAAGTTTCTCGCTGCTTGTTAAAACTCCGTTCCAACAACTTAATACGAATAAATGCAACAATAACAACTGCTATCAGCAAACACAGCAAAACGAAAACCCCTGTATGGCGGGAAATAAATGTCCGAAAAAAACCTTTTTTTCTTGATGGCTCCGACGGAACGGGATTTTGCACTTCGGAATGAGTCTCATTAAAATTTACTTCGCTCATATCACACTTGTTTTTAAATTATAGATGCACAAAACTTTTTCAAAAAAAATAAAAAAACAGGTCAATTAGAACTTTTTTACTCGTACGCCCCCATTTTCAGCATATTAACTTCGCGCTGAGTAAGAAAGCGATATTTTCCTCTCGGGACATTCTTTTTTGTCAATCCGGCAAAATAAACACGGTCAAGATAAACGACTTTATAACCAAATTTTTCGAAAATTCGCCTTACTACCCTGTTTTGTCCGGAATGTAATTCTATTCCTATCTCTCGGCGGCTACCTGCTTTAACAAATTCGAGTGCATCTATTGTTACCCGTTCATCTCCTAAATCTACACCCTGTATAATAGCTTCGTAATCGACGGTTTCAAGATTTTTGTCGAGTACGGCATGATAAATTTTCTTTTTGTTGTATTTTGGGTGAGTTAGCTTGGCTGCCAAATCCCCATCGTTGGTGAGCAGCAAAACGCCTGTAGTATTTCTGTCGAGTCTTCCAACAGGATAAATTCTTTCGCTGCAGGCATTTTTTACCAAATCGAGCACTGTTTTCCGGTTATTGGGGTCATCAGAAGTTGTAAGGCAATCTTTTGGCTTATTGAGCAATAAGTACACTTTTCTTTCCGACTGCACGGGTTGGTCTTTGAACATGACCGTGTCGGTCATCATAATTTTTGTACCCAGCTGAGTAACAACTTCTCCGTTAACGGAAATAATGCCTGACTGAATAAATTCATCGGCTTCACGTCGGGAACATACACCGGCATTGGCCAAAAATTTGTTTAACCGAATAGGTTTTGAATAATCAATATTATTTTTTTGATATTCGAGTTGCTTTTTCCGACTGTATTTATCATTGGGATTGAACTCATTTTCCGGTTTATTTTTTCGCTTGCGAAAAGTTACGTTGGGTTGTCGGTCATCGAAACGCGTTTCAACAAACTTGCCTTGTTTTACCAGTTTTAATTTGCGATTTTCACCTTCCGAATTTTCATCCGAAGTAAAAGGTCGTCTGTATGGTTTTTTGTTTTCGTTCTTATAATAAGGTTTTCCTCCCGTAGAACGATTTTCATAATTGGGATGGGAAGTATTCTGAGAAGAATAAACCTTTTGGTTTCTTCCCGGCTTGCTGAAAGACGAATTATTACCGCCTTTTTCAAAATGTCTGCCATCACGGCTGTCATAAGAGTTCCCTCCCTTTTTTGGACTCCCATGCCATTTTTCGTTGTTCGTATTCATTTCTAAATCTTGTTCATTATTAGGCTGCAAAGTTCGGAAAAATTCCTTAAATACCAACAGTTTTTTAGCCAAATTTAGGCATTATCCACAACAATTGTTTTAACTATTTTCCATCATAACGACAACAACCCAAAAAGTGTGTTTCGCATCAGAAAAAATTTACCAAAAAACAATCTTGTTATTGCATATCAAATAGTTATAAAAAATAGCTTTTAATTGAATGTTGGTAAATTGGAATATTGCTTCGAATACCTCAATTGTTGCTCCACGTAATTTTCGTCGTAAGAGATTTGCACATCGCTAATTTCTCCATCGGCATTTTTCACTGCCTTGTAAACAGGATTAACAAAGCCGCGATAAGGTGCGAGATTTAATTTTTCGTAACGTTCCAAAATTTCCTCGTGAATAACAGGATCAACTTTTACTCCGTAATTTTCTACCAGCACTTTAGCTCCCTGATAATCTCCTGTGGACTTGATGCGTTGAATTTCGGCCAGAAGTTTTCCAAAGAGAATTCTTAGTTTTTCATAATCATTGATCACAACGTAAGTTTTGCCATCTCTTTTTTTGAGTTCAATTACCTTGTCGGGCAGCCCTTTTTCGTACACCCAACGAGCAATGAGTTGACGATTGCGCATGTGAGCCTCTTCAATATTTTTCCCTGTTTGAACCCGAGTCAGCTGAGTGAGAAGTCCATTCATGATATACTGATAATATTCGGCTTTATAGGCTTCATTGTCTGGCAAAAGACCAAGTTCAATCATTTTGGGATCGGCTACATAATACAATCCGAATAAATCGGCACGCGCCTCTTCAATGGTCGACCCGTAAGCTTTCAACCGATTTGGGTCAACACCCTGCAGCAATTTCCCAGAACCATGTCCCAGACATTCGTGTAAATCGGTATGCAAATTATTGGTCAGCGAACCATACTTTTTTGCTCTTTCGCGTTCCACGTCGCTCCACATAAACTCTTCATTGAATCCGTTTCCCAAAGAAGCCCGATCGTAAGCTTCCGTAATATTTTCAATAGTAACCGACTTGGAACCATAGTCGTGCCTAATCCAATCGGAATTGGGAAGATTAATACCAATTGGGGTGGATGGATAGCAATCGCCGGCCAAAATGGCTGCAGTTACCACTTTGGCAGTAATTCCCTTTACATTTTCTTTTTTGAAACGATTATCGATGGGAGAATGATTTTCAAACCACTGTGCATTTTTGCTAATGGTTTCCGTACGTTTGGTGGAAGCCAAATTTTTAAAATTCACAATGGATTCCCAACTTCCTTTCAATCCAAGCGGATCGGCATAGGTTTCCGTAAATCCGTTTACAAAATCTACCAGCGATGCAGTATCCTGCAGCCATTTTATGCAATATTCATCATACGTTTTCAAATTACCCGATTCGTAAAATTTTATTAAAGACTGAATGACGTCTCTTTGCCTGTCGTTTTCGGCAACTGAAACAGCCTTGTTGAGCCAGAAAACAATTTGCTCAATAGCTTTTCCGTACATTCCTCCCAGTTTGTAAGTTTTTTCTACTAAAACACCATTTTCTTTCACCAGTTTGCTGTTTAATCCGTACGAGACAGGAGTTGAATCATTAGGATTTTTCATTCGGTCGTAAAATTCTTCAGCTTCAGCCTGAGTTACGCCTTCGTAAAAATTAACCGCCGAAGTGAGCAATAAATCTACTCCATCAGCCTGATTGGTTCGTTTAGGAAAAACTGTCGGATCAAAAATAACGGGCGTCAGTTTACGAATCAAATCATCGGGTGTTTCTCCTTTTTCGAGAGGTAAATCCTCAGCATTAATACCTTTCACTGCATCGGCAAAAAAATCTGCAGAAAATTTTGGAACAAATTTATCTTCGGAATAATGATGATGAATGCCATTGCCCATCCATACTTGTTTTAAATAAGTAATAAAATTTTTGAATTCTTCCGACTGGCGATCTCCGCGATAATTTTCGTAAACAGCTTCTAATGTTCGACGAACACATAAATTGTATTTGTTGTTCTGGTCGTACAAAATGTCGCGTCCCGAAAGAGCAGCTTCAGAAAGATAATAAATAAGTTCCTTCTGCTGCAAGGAAAGTGATTCAAAATCGGGAACACGATAACGCAAAATTTCGATATCGGCAAATCGATCAACCGTGTAAGGAAATTTGTCCATCTCCGGCGTCGTCTGTTTTTCGGAATGGCATCCTAAAAAAACTCCTGTCATAAGCACAAATAATAATTTTTTCATTTTCAACTATTCAAATTGAGATAAAAAACGGTTTCTTCTTCAACGTAATTGACATTAAAAGTTTACTGAAAAAAGATGAAAAACTTACGAAACATGCGTAACAAACAAGGGCGTATCTGAATGCAAGACCATTTTATAAGCCAAACCCGGATTGAACAATCGGCGGAAAAGATTTCGACGGGGAGAATTGAAAGCCAAAACATCAATTGAGTTTTTAGCCAAATAATCGTCAATCTGTTTCATCGTTTCGGAAGAATTAATCAACTCATAATGCGTAGAAATATTCGGATAATGTTTAGAAAAATATTCTTTTATGCCGGCCAGCATTACCTCGTCCCATATTTCTTTTTTTTGTGAAACGTGAATAAAGAACATTTCCAGTGTGTTCCAGCTGAAAAGTGAAATAGTATTGTCAATGGCTATCAGGTCTTTTGGTTCGAAATTGGTAAGGAAAGCCATTCGCTTGATTTCAGATGGTTTACTTAGCTGCATATCCACAGGCAAAGCCAACACAGGCGATACACACGATTCTATCACTTCCGCCGTAACGCTGCCAATCAGTTCGGTACTGATTTTTTTCCCTCGCGTCCCCATGATAACCAAAGCGGGCTGATTTTTCTTGCAATAATCCAAAATCTGATCTTCAGGTACTCCTTCCTTCAATTCAAAATGAAAAGGTACATTGGGTAGTTCTCCTTTTTCTATTCGTTGATTGAGCGAATCTGTCAATGCAGCAACTTCACGGTTGGCTGATTCCACAATTTGACGCAACAACTCTCCATCGCTCAATGTATAGGTGTTTACTTCATCGTTGATGGAAGAAATTGTAAACGGCGGACTGTAATAAACGTTCAACAGTTCGACTTTAGCGTTCAACAATTCGGCAAAATAAAAGCCAAAATCAATAGCTTTTGGTATTTGGTCAGAAAAATCGACAGGTACAAGTATCTGCTTGCCAGGAATTTGTTTGTGTTCTTCCTTTTCTTCCCAAGCATTTTCCATGTCTTCCACAATTTTCAAAGCACGAGGCAAATCGCTTTCCTTAATGCGAATACGAACGCCTACAGACATTTCGGGATGTTCCAGATTCACACTTTGAATAATGGTTTCAATCCCGTTTTCTTCAAGAGTAGCTTTAATTTTTTGTGCTCTTTTGTAAGTGCGAATAGCTAAGGTTACCAGTTTATCTTCCATGATACTGAAATATTTATAAAATTTTGAGAATGAAAAATCTTTTTCAAAAAAAACTTGGATGAGTGGGTAAAATTAATCAATTTAGTGGGTTTTACCACTTGTTTTCCCGAAATTTTTACCTAAAAACAGAAATTAACCTTATATTTGTACTCAAATTAGCAGAAAACCAAAACATCAATCCTAATATAAAACGTTTATTTCGAAAAAGTTGTTTTGTATGGTTTCAAAAAAAATTAATTAATTTCTGAACACGGTCAATTCATAAAAAAAATTCACTTGATGCTTAGATTAAAATTTTGAACTTCTTATAATCAAAATCCCTATATGCCTGATCATTTGTTATCGATTATCCTTCAAATTACTTTTCAGCCTTTGACATTTTCAGCTGTCATTGCCTTGCTGTTAAGTATTGTTCTGCTTGTTTTTTCGGGAATTAATTCGGGGTCGGAAGTAGCATATTTCTCTCTTACTCCGCAAATGAAAGACGAAATCAAGGAAAGCAACAAAAAAAATGCTAAAACCCTCCTGCATCTGATTAATAATCCACAGCGATTGTTGGCAACGATCCTGGTTAGTGATAATTTCGTAAATGTAGCCGTTATTATGCTGCTCACTTATTTTACGGGCTCTGTTTTGGATTTCCAGTCATCGCCTTTGCTCGGCTTTATTTTCGATACGGTTATTATCACCTTTGTTTTGTTACTCTTCGGAGAAATAATGCCCAAAGTTTATGCTTCACAATATCCCGAAAAAACCGCATTGCTTGTTACACCATTTATTTTGGCCATGCAAAAAATTTTTCAGCCGGTTGCCATATTACTCGTCAATTCCACTTCTTTGATTACCCGGCAGATTGAGAAATTCAAAAAATCTGACATATCTATCGACGAACTCTCACATGCTCTGGAACTTACAACTGATGAACAAGACGAAGACAAAGAAATGCTGGAAGGCATCATCAAATTTGGAAATATCACAGTGTCCGAAATTATGACTTCACGCGTAGATATGCTGGCTGTGGATATTAAAACTAATTATAAAGATTTGCTAAATATCATTATTCAATCGGGATATTCGCGCATTCCTGTTTATTCAGGCAACAGCGACAATATAAAAGGCATTCTCTACAGCAAGGATTTGTTGCCCCATCTCGACAAACCGGCCAATTTCAGATGGCAAAGTTTAATCCGACAAGCTTATTACGTGCCCGAAACAAAAAAAATTGACGACTTGCTCAGCGAATTTCAGAAAAACAGAGTTCACTTGGCTTTGGTTGTCGACGAGTATGGCGGAATTTCCGGATTAGTCACGCTGGAAGACATTTTGGAAGAAATTGTGGGAGACATAAGCGATGAATACGACGAAGAAGAAAAACTCTACACAAAAGTGGACAATCATACCTATATTTTTGAAGCAAAAATTTTGCTGAACGACTTCTTTAAAGTTACCGGCATCGACGAAGATGAATTTTCAAAAGTTACCGAAGAAGTGGAAACATTGGCAGGTTTGATTCTTGAACTGAAAGGTGAAATGCCCGCAAAAAACGAAATGATCGAATATGGACGATATATTTTTGAAATCTTGTCGGTGGACAACCGCAGAATCCGAAAAATTAAACTTCATATAAAAGATAATTTTGATCCCAACCAGGAAGAATAATCCCTAAACCAAAAAATAAAGTTCTTGGCCAGAATGTCAAATATTATTTTTTTTGATTGGAATATAACGTGCATCCACATGAATACAAAGAAATTCAAATATTTACAAAACGGAATTTTTAAAACGATACTCCTCATCGTCTTTTCAGGTTTTTTGTTTTCCTGTGGCAAAAATTATGTTCCCCACCCTTATGGTTATTTCAGAGTAGATTTACCTCCGCATCATTACCATTATCTCGATACGCTTCAATTTCCTTTCCGCTTTGAAATTTCAAACTCCGCTGAAGTAGAAAAAAGAGAAGTTGAAGGAGAAAAATATTGGATGGATATAAAATATCCTTTTCTGAATGCTGCCATCTATTGCAGTTACAAACCCATTCATGGAAATTTAAAGGAATTGTTGGAGGACACGCGACAAATGGCTTATAAACACAGCATCCGTGCTGATGCCATCAATGAAAAACTTTTTCAGCATCCCGAAAAAAAAGTTTACGGAATTCTTTACGATTTGAAAGGAAATACCGCCTCTTCAGTTCAGTTTTTTGTAACGGACAGCGTTCGTCATTTTTTCAGAGGATCGCTTTATTTCGACAATGTACCCAATAAAGATTCCATAGCTCCAATTTCAGATTACATTCGTGAAGACATTATCAGGTTGATGGAAAGTTTTGAATGGAAGCAATGATTCACCGGACAATAAAAATATCAGACACAAAAATTCTTATTTGGAAACTCACCGAAACATGGGAAGAGCTGTTGAAACAATTCGACAAAAATGAAATCGATAGTGTTGAATTCAGTACTTTTCATACCGATAAACGAAAAAAAGAATATCTCTCTGTTCGGTTAGCATTGAAAACTTTGCTGAACAGAAAAATAAAAATCTGTTACAACGACGACGGAAAACCTTTTCTATCTGATTATTTTGCAGAAATAGGCATTTCCCACAGTGGCCAATGGATAGCTGTCATAACTCATCCAACACAAAAAGTTGGAATAGATGTTGAACGTTTCCAATCAAAAATATTGGCAATTTCCGAACGCTTTTTGAGCCAAGAGGAATTGGAAAAAATACTTGAAGACAAAGAAGAAAAACTAAAAAAACTGACCTTGTTGTGGTCAGCAAAAGAAGCACTTTTTAAAGTTATTGGAAAGGAAGCAGTGGATTTTTCACGTCAATTGCTGATTTTTCCATTCGAAATGGGAAAATCAGGAAAAATGAAAGCTTTGCACATTCCCCGTAAAAAGTTGTATGAACTCAATTACGAATTGACAGAAGAATATGCCCTGGTTTATCTTATCGATAATATGGAGCAAAATATATCGTGAAAAATTGTCCCGAAAGGGTAAAAGACAGGACTCACAAAAAACGGAAAATCATGAAAAGTCTTTACAAACAAATATTGATTAATCGGGAAAGCAAAAAAAAGATGCTGGCCGTTTTGCTTGACCCGGATCGTTGTCAGGGGAAGTTGATGTCGTCAACCATTGCTGCATTAAAACTTTCGGTGCCCGATTTTGTATTTGTTGGCGGCAGTTACGTCAATTCTCCGATAGATTCGTTTATTGAGCTGCTCAAAGAAGAAGTACAAATTCCTGTTGTGCTTTTTCCGGGCAATGCTTCCCAATTTTCCCCTAAAGCCGATGCATTGCTTTTCCTTTCGCTGATTTCGGGAAGGAATCCTGAATTTTTAATCGGACAGCATGTAACATCAGCTCTTGCCATCAAACAATCGGGAATTGAGGTGATATCTACCGGCTACATTCTTATTGACGGCGGAAAAGTCAGTGCCGTAGAATATATGAGTCATACCCGCTCCATTCCACGCGAAAAGAAAGAAATTGTTCTGGCAACTGCAATAGCCGGAGAATTGTCAGGGCAGCACATAATTTATCTGGAAGCCGGAAGTGGAGCGCTTCAACCAGTTCCAAAAGAACTGGTTAACTATGTAACTTCCCGCCTTTCCATTCCTGTCATAGTTGGTGGAGGTATTAAAACCACACAAAATCTGGAAGATTGTTTTGATGCCGGCGCCGACATAGCTGTAGTGGGTAATGCATTTGAAGAAAATCCGAATTTAATTACTGAGTTTGTCAATTTTACAGAAGAATACAATCGAAAACCAAATTTCTCATTTATTTGAAATGCAATATTTCCCATTTCAAAAATCTAAACTTTCCCTTATTTTCCTCTAAAATTCTTACGGAGTTTTTCCGACCAGTTTTTCTAAGCTAAAATTAGGAATTCTATCATTCTATCTGTTATTTTCACACATTAAAACTTTTTTCTCAGAAAACATTATGATGTGCTGATTTGTTTGTATAATTATACAATTCATTCGGGAAATGCAAATGATTATTTAAAAGTTTAATTATTATTGGATAAAAAGTATTATTTTGTTCTTTTTTTATTACTTTTGCAAAACAAAATATTCGAATATGAGTAAAAATACAGAAAATATGATTTTTGACGAGGCAATGATTCGAAAATTCTATGAGTCTTTCCCTGCAAAAATTGGAAAGATTAAGAATCAACTTGGCAGACCACTGACTTTGACAGAAAAAATACTCTATACTCACCTGTCACCCGACGAAACATTAAAAAATTATGTTCGGGGCACCGATTATGTCAATTTCTCACCTGACCGGGTGGCCATGCAGGATGCTACCGCACAAATGGCGCTCTTACAACTCATGAATTCGGGGCGCTCAAAAACAGCAGTTCCTGCCACCGTTCATTGCGATCATTTGATTCAGGCACACATATCAGCAGAAAAAGATTTAGATACCGCAATAAAAACCAACATTGAAGTTTATGACTTTTTACGAGCTGTTTCCAACAATTTCGGTATCGGTTTTTGGAAACCAGGTTCCGGAATTATTCATCAAGTGATTTTGGAAAATTATGCATTTCCGGGCGGATTAATGATTGGTACCGATTCTCATACACCGAATGCAGGTGGATTAACCATGCTGGCTATCGGCGTTGGTGGAGCCGATGCTGTGGATGTTATGTCGGGATTGCCATGGGAATTGAAAATGCCGAAAATAATAGGAGTAAAATTAACAGGGAAACTTTCCGGTTGGGCTTCTCCGAAAGATGTTATTCTTAAACTTGCCGGCATTTTAACAGTTAAAGGTGCAACAAATGCCGTCATTGAGTACTTTGGAGAAGGAGCTGCTGCCCTTTCGGCTACGGGAAAAGCAACCATCTGCAATATGGGTGCAGAAGTTGGTGCCACCAGTTCTATTTTTCCTTTCGATAGTAAATCGGCCTCCTATCTCGAAGCTACCGGACGAAATTCCATTGCTGAAACAGCAGCAAAACTCGGAGAACATTTACAGGCTGATCCTGAAGTTTTGCAACATCCGGAAAAATATTACGACCGTCTGATTGAAATTGATTTAAGCACATTAGAACCTCATATCAACGGTCCGTTTACTCCGGATGCGGCATTTCCTATTTCGGAATTTGGAAAAATGGTAAAAGAAAAAAATTATCCTCAAAAGTTGGAAGTTGGGCTTATTGGTTCATGCACAAATTCTTCTTATGAAGATCTTTCACGATCCGTTTCGGTATTGCGTCAGGCACGTGAAAAAAACCTGAAAGTTCGTTCGCAGATGATTATCAATCCCGGATCCGAAAAAATAAGAAGTACAGCCGAACGCGATGGTATGTTGGATGAATTTAAAAGTGTGGGCGCCACAATTATGGCAAATGCTTGCGGACCTTGTATTGGACAATGGAAACGTGATATGGATGTGGCAGATCGCCCAAATTCCATTCTCACTTCTTTCAACAGAAATTTTGCAAAACGCAACGATGGCAATCCCAATACCCATACTTTCATTTCTTCTCCCGAAATAGTTGCTGCTCTTTCTATTGCCGGCGATTTATGTTTTAATCCGTTGACTGACGAGTTGGAAAATGAAAAAGGAGAAAAAGTAAAACTGACTGAACCACAAGGCTTTGAACTTCCACCGTTGGGTTACCAAATAAAGGAATCGGGTTATATAGAGCCTTCGGCAGAAAAAATGGAAATCAATATCAATCCCAAATCAGAAAGATTACAGTTATTGGAACCTTTTCCGGCATGGGATGGCAAGGATATGAAGGAACTTCCGCTGCTGATAAAAGTTAAGGGAAAATGTACTACCGATCATATATCAATGGCCGGTACATGGCTTCGTTTTCGTGGACATTTAGACAATATTTCCAACAATCTGCTCATGGGCGCCGTAAATGCTTTTAATGACAAAACCAATGCAGTGCTCGATCCGGAAACTAAGGAATATAAAGCTGTTTCGACTCTTGCTCGCAAATACAAATCAAAGGGCACCGGCTCAGTGGTAATAGCTGAAGAAAATTACGGCGAAGGTTCTTCTCGTGAACATGCAGCTATGGAACCCCGATATCTGAATGTTAAAGCCATTATCGCCAAATCTTTTGCCCGAATACATGAAACAAACCTGAAAAAGCAGGGTATGCTGGCATTAACTTTTATCGACAAATCAGATTATGATAAAATTCGCGAAGATGACCGTATCAGCATACTTGGCCTTACCGATTTTAAACCGGGAAAAAATTTGATGGTTCAACTTCATCACTCCGATGGAAGTGTTGAACAGTTTGAAGTGGCACACAGTTACAATGAAACTCAAATAGAATGGTTTAAAGCCGGAAGCGCACTGAATGCCATGAGAAAATAAATCTTTTTTGTACAAAATTTGGGCAAAAATCATTTTCCAATCACAAAAAAATAAAGGAACTTATCAATAAAAAATAGAGAGGTATAAAAAATGAAAGAAGAACTTTTAATTTACAAATTATCAGAAACTATCAAAAAAACTAGTGCAATAGATAAGGAACTATTTACTAAATACAACGTAAAACGTGGTCTGAGAAACGAAGATCATACGGGAGTACTGGTTGGACTTACTCGCATTGGAGATGTAGTAGGATACGAACGTACCGAAGATGGCCAGTTAAAAGCAATTCCGGGCAAGCTTTACTACCGCGGGATTGATGTGGAAGAATTGGTACATGGCATTCAGTCTGAAAATCGGCTCGGTTTTGAAGAAACGGCTTTCTTGTTGCTATCGGGATATTTGCCAACCAAAGACGAATTGGAAACTTTCAAAAAAATACTCAATGATGCGATGCCACTTCAGCATCAGGCTACCATGAACATTATGGCACTGAAAGGACACGACATTATGAATATTTTGGCTCGCTGCGTATTGGAACAATACATTTACGATGATGATCCCGACAACATTTCACGCGACAATCTTATTCGGCAATCCATCAATCTGATTTCCAAATTTCCAACCATTATTTCGTATGCTTATAATGTCCTCCGCCATCACGAGAAAGGGCGTTCGCTTCATATAAGACATCCAGATGAAAACTTTTCTTTTGCTGAAAATTTTTTGTTTATGATAAAAGGAAAAGGACAGTACACACCATTGGAAGTGAAAATTATTGATTTAGCCTTGATTCTTCATGCCGAACACGGAGGAGGAAACAATTCTACATTCAGTGTGCGTGTTACCAGCTCTACCGAAACCGACACTTATTCTTCCATTGCTGCCGGCATAGGTTCCTTGAAAGGTCCGCTTCATGGTGGTGCCAACCTGAAAGTAATGGGAATGATAAAAGAAATGAGAGAAAATATACAGGATTGGACTGACAGCAACGAGATAGACCGGTATTTAAAAAAATTATTAAACAAGGAAGCCTTTGATAAAACCGGGCTGATTTACGGAATTGGGCATGCCGTATATACCATCAGCGATCCACGTGCCATATTGCTAAAAGATATGGCTCGGGAACTTGCAAAAGAAAAGGGACTTGAAAAAGAATTTGCATTTCAGGAACTGATTGAACAACGTGCCGTAGAAATTTTTATGCAACATAAAAATGGAAACAACAACAAGCAGGTTTGTGTAAATGTCGATTTCTATTCGGGATTTGTTTACGAAGCCATCGGAATACCGAAAGAAGTATACACACCCATTTTTGCAATGGCACGCATTGTTGGCTGGTGTGCGCATCGCATCGAAGAACTCAACTTTACAAGTAAAAGAATTATTCGTCCCGCATACAAAAATGTCAACGAAATTCAACAGTTTATCCCTCTCGAAAAACGTTAAATGCAACAGTAGAAAGGATTTTTGTTTTGAAAAAATCCTTTCTGCTGTTTAAAAGGTAAAATATGAAAAAAATAAAAGTTGAACAACCGGTTGTGGAGCTGGACGGTGATGAAATGACGCGTATCATCTGGCGAATTATCAAAGAACAACTTATTCTTCCTTACTTGGATATTGATATAAAGTATTATGATTTAAGTATACAAAATCGCGATCGCACCAACGATGAAGTTACTATTGAAGCCGCCAATGCCATAAAAAAATACAATGTTGGGATAAAGTGTGCCACTATAACTCCCGACGAAGCACGAGTAAAAGAATTTGGATTGAAAAAAATGTGGAAATCACCCAACGGCACCATAAGAAATATTATAGGCGGAACCGTTTTTCGTGAACCAATTCTTTGTTCCAACATTCCTCGACTGGTGCCGAGTTGGACAAAACCCATAGTGATTGGTCGTCATGCTTTTGGCGATCAGTATAAGGCAACCGATGTATCCATAAAAGGGAAAGGAACATTAAAAATGACTTTTACTGCCGAAAATGGAGAAACACTGGAATGGGAAGTCTTTAATTTTCAAGGCGATGGCGTAGCCATGACCATGTACAACACCGATGAATCAATTTACGGATTTGCCCGTTCTTCTTTTCAGGCAGCACTCGATAAAAAATGGCCATTATATTTATCCACAAAAAACACTATTCTTAAAACTTATGATGGACGATTTAAGGATATTTTTCAGAAAGTGTACGAAACAGAATTCAAAGAAGCTTTTCAAAATGCTGGCATCACTTACGAACATCGTCTGATCGACGATATGGTTGCTTCTGTTCTCAAATGGAATGGAGGATTCGTATGGGCTTGCAAAAACTACGACGGGGATGTTCAATCCGATTCCATTGCTCAAGGTTTTGGCTCACTCGGACTGATGTCGTCGGTGCTGATAACTCCTGACGGAAAAACCATTGAAGCAGAAGCTGCACATGGAACGGTTACACGTCATTATAGACTCCACCAACAAGGAAAAGAAACTTCAACCAATCCTATCGCTTCCATTTTTGCTTGGACACGAGGACTTGCGCATCGGGGGAAATTGGATGTTAATGACGCACTTATCGATTTTTCAAAAAAGCTGGAAGAAGTTTGCATAGAAACTGTTGAATCAGGGAAAATGACAAAAGATCTTGCCATTCTTGTTCATGGAGAAAAAGTTAGCCGGAATGATTACTTGAGTACCGAAGAATTTCTATCAGCATTAAAACAAAATCTGGAAACAAAACTATCTGAATGAGTTAATCTCCGTTTCCTAATTTTTGACTTAAAAAAAGCTGCCTGAAAAAATCAAGCAGCTTTTTTTAGATTTAGAACAAAATTACCAATTATTATTCAGTTGGTTTTTCTGAAGTTTCAACTTCTTCCGAAGCAGATGTTTCTTCTGTATCAGTAACCTTTTCTTCAGCATTTTCTGATTTTTCTTTCTTATTCGACTTCAGAGGTTTTTCTGATTTTTCTTCTTTTTCGATAGGTTTTTCAGAAGATTCTTCCACTTTTGTTTCTTCTGCAATTTTTACTTCTGCAGGTTCTTCCTTTTCAGCGGGCTCAGCTGTAGCTTTCTTGGATTTAGTTTCCTTTTTGGCCAACTTCTTGGCAGCTTCACTTTCCATCTGATCTTTCAAATCTACCAATGATTGGATGTCTCCAAAAGTGGTTTTTTCGATAGCCTGAGTTTGTACGGTTGAAGATTCCTCTTTTTTTGACCGTTTGGTAACCGATTTTTTAGGAGAAGGAGTAACCTCGCCTTCTGCACTTTCAGCTTTAACAGCACGTTTCAAATCTTCATGAATCCGTGTGTGTGAAAGTACAATTTTCTTGGCATCTTTATTGAATTCAATAACTTTGAAAGGAAGTTTTTCATCTACTTGCGCCTGAGTTCCATCTTCCTTTACCAACTGTTTGGCAGAAGCAAAGCCTTCTACACCGTACGGCAAAGCAATAACGGCACCTTTATCGAGCAATTCAACTACTACGCCATCGTGAATACTATCTACAGAAAATACGCTTTCGAGTGCATCCCATGGATTTTCTTCCAACTGTTTGTGTCCCAAACTCAAACGACGATTGTCCTTGTCAATATCAAGCACCACTACTTCAATTTCGCTTCCTATTTGTGTAAATTCTGAAGGATGTTTGACTTTCTTTGTCCACGACAAGTCGGAGATATGAATCAAACCATCTACGCCTTCTTCAATTTCAACAAATACGCCGAAATTGGTAAAATTACGAACTTTGGCTACATGTGTACTTCCCACCGGATAGCGTTCTTCAATATTTTCCCAAGGATCGGATTTCAGTTGCTTGATACCCAACGACATCTTGCGTTCATCACGGTCAAGCGTAAGAATAATAGCTTCCACTTCGTCGCCAACTTTCAAAAAGTCTTGTGCCGAACGTAGATGTTGCGACCAACTCATTTCTGACACGTGTATCAATCCTTCCACACCAGGAGCAATTTCAACAAATGCGCCATAATCGGTTATCACAACCACTTTGCCTTTTACCTTGTCGCCAACTTTTAAATTTGGATCCAATGCATCCCATGGATGTGGTGTCAGTTGTTTCAAGCCCAAAGCAATACGTTTTTTCTCTTCATCAAAGTCCAGAATAACGACGTTGATTTTCTCATCCAGCGAAACAACTTCGCTTGGGTGATTGATACGTCCCCACGACAAATCGGTAATGTGTATCAAGCCATCCACGCCTCCCAAGTCGATAAATACGCCATAGGAAGTAATGTTCTTGACAACACCTTCGAGAATCTGTCCTTTCTGCAATTTGCCGATAATTTCTTTTTTCTGTTGCTCCAATTCTTCTTCTATCAGAGCTTTGTGCGATACGACTACATTTCGGAATTCCTGATTAATTTTAACTACTTTGAATTCCATAGTTTTGTTGACGAAAGCATCGTAATCGCGAATAGGTTTAACATCGATTTGTGAACCGGGCAAAAATGCCTCGATACCAAACACATCGACAATCATACCACCTTTAGTACGGCATTTAATGAAACCTTTAACCACTTCTTGCGATTCGAGAGCTGCGTTTACACGATCCCATGCGCGACTAATGCGTGCCTGCTTGTGTGAAAGTAGTAACTGTCCTTTCTTGTCTTCCTGGCTTTCAATATAAACTTCAACCTTATCGCCGACTTTCAAATCGGGATTGTATCGAAATTCACTCATGGGAACAACACCATCGGATTTATAACCGATATTTACAACTACTTCACGTTTGTTGATAGAAATGACTGTTCCTTCCACCACTTCTTTGTCCTTAACGGCATTCAGGGTTTTGTCATAAACATTTTCCAATTCCTTCTTTGCTTCGTCAGTCAAAGTATTTCCCTTTTCATAAGCTTCCCAATCAAATTCTTCGGGAATTGTTTCTTCCTGAACAGCAACAACGGCTTCTTTCAAAGGTTCTTCAGGTACAGAAACTTCGGGTGTCTCGGCGACAATTGTTTCTGCTACAGACGATGCTGCAACACTTTCTTCTGCCGGAGATTGAACTTCTTCTACTTCCTGAGTTTGTTCCTTCTTTGTTTCAACAGCTTCCGAAGAGACATTTTCTGACATGGCAGATTCGTTCATTTCTAAATTGTTTTGGTTTTCTTCCATTCTAAAAATTTGTTTTTTTACTAATAAATAGTAGATTAGACTTTATGTTGACTTAAAAAAATACGGCCACAAAGATACAAAAAGTTTATGATTTGATTTATAATTTTTTACAGAAAACTTTTTTGTTACAAGGACATTTTTTGTAGTTCTGTTTTAATGCTTTTTGAATAGCTGCTTCAGCGAGTGGCTCCATTACCTCATAGCCTTTTTGGTTGGGATGAACGCCATCTTCGGAATATTCGGATTTTAAACCGTTTCTTTCATCAGCCATAGCTGGGAAATAATCCAGATAAACAAATTCGTTTTTCTGACAATAATCTTTCAACCATGCATTCAGAGTTACAATTTTTTCGGCCGGCTGTAAACCCCGTCGCCATGGATAATCAAAAGCCGGAAGTACAGAAGAAAGAACTACTTTAATGTTGTGCGCCCGAGCCAGTTCCGCCATCGAAGCAAGGTTGTCTTCAATCATTTCGAGCGTTGAATGACCTGTGTTTCCCGCAATATCGTTGGTGCCGGCTAAAACAACCACTACTGCCGGTTGGAGTTTGATTACATCCTGACGAAAACGCAGGAGCATCTGGGGTGTGGTCTGACCACTGATACCACGATTGATATAGGAACGACTTTTAAAAAAATCGGGACGAATATTAATCCAACCTTCGGTAATGGAATTGCCCAAAAAAACTACTCTTTTCTCATCTTTGGAAGGTACTCCCAATTTTTCGTTTTCTGCACGGAAACGAGCCAAATTTGGCCAGTCTTGAGCATTCAATTGCTGCATACAAAAATACAACATACTTATAATTAAAATATTAACAAAAGACTTTGTTTTCATAACGATAAAAATTTAAGAAAATTGATTGTAAAAATATTTGGTTATCAGATTTTACGAACAACAACTTTTGTAATTTTATAATTTACAAAAGTAGTCAAAAAGGGAACTTAATTTTTCTAAAAAACAAAAAAATAATAATTTGATTACCCTATTTCTCATATAAAGCCGAAAAACACCTGTTCTATCCAAAAAAAATTACTTCTTCAAAAAAGTAATGAATTTTACCAACAAAATTTTCTACATTTGCAATGTTCACAGTCTTCAACATTATTTCGACTAAACAAAATGAAAGCACATACAAAAAATTTTTATTCCCCAAATTTTGAGAAAATAATTTGCTTATTCCTTCTACTGATTGGATTTTTCTCAAAAACTTTTTCCCAGGACTTCGCCAAAGGAGCTGATGTAAGCTGGGTAACGCAAATGGAAGCTGCGGGTAAAAAATTCTACACTTCCGAAGGTGTAGAAACGGAATGCATGGCTTTACTGAAAAGTTTGGGAATGAATACCGTTCGGCTACGTGTATGGGTCAATCCGAGCGATGGATGGTGCAATGCTCAGGATGTGCTCTTAAAGGCATTGCGAGCCCAAAATTTGGGGATGCGCATCATGATAGATTTTCATTATAGCGATACTTGGGCTGACCCTGGGAAACAAACCAAACCTGCAGCATGGTCCAACCTTTCTTTTGCCAACCTGAAAACAGCTCTTTCTCAACACACTAACGAAGTACTTACCTTATTGAAAAACAATAATATTACTCCCGAATGGGTGCAAGTTGGCAACGAAACCTCCGATGGAATGCTTTGGGAAGATGGTAGAATTTCCAAAAATCCACAAAACTACGCCGAGTTGAACAATGCGGGATATGATGCCGTAAAATCTGTTTTCCCCAATGCTAAAGTAATCGTTCATTTACCCAATGGCTACAGCAACAGTTTGTACCGTTGGTTTTTCGATACGTTAAAGAATTATGACGGGAAATGGGATGTCATTGGCATGTCGGTTTATCCTTATTGGTACACGACTAAAAACGACTGGCAAAATTGTAATAGAGATTGTTTCAACAACATGAACGACATGGTGAATCGATATGGTAAAGAAGTTATGATAGTGGAATGCGGCATGCAATGGGATGTTCCCGAAACATGCAAAGATTTTCTTTCCGATTTGATAAACAAAACAAAAAATGTTTCGCAAGAAAAGGGATTGGGTGTACTATACTGGGAGCCGGAATGCTATCCCGGCTGGAACGGATATACATTGGGCGCTTTTGACAATACAGGCAAACCAACTATAGCACTCGATGCTTTTAAGGAAGTCAGTCAATCTAACAAACCGCTACTCCAAAATTCCGGCTGGCGATATGATGATATGCAAAAAGCCATTCTTTTCGATAAAACTTTTAGTAAAGTTACCGTTTTCGACAGTGCCGGCAGTGCCATTCAAAGCGTTTCGTCAACCAATTGTGTCTCTATGCAAAATATGCAAAAAGGAGTTTACATTCTTCATGCTGCCTTGAAAAATGCAGAACCACTTCTTTTTAAATTTATTTACAATTAAAAATTGGTGTTTTTATACTTTAGCAAAACAAAATATTTTCATTTCTTTTTATCCTCTTTCCCAAACTGATATTCATCAAATCAACTTTAAGAACAAAAATCGGCTATTTTGAAATACATTGAAGTCATATTGCCTTTGCCATTGCCCAATACTTTTACTTATGCAGTTCCTGAAGCAGAAGGAAATTCAGTGCAACCGGGTGTGAGGGTAGTGGTGCCATTTGGTAAAAAAAAATTATACTCCGGAATTGTCTATTATTTACATATTCTCCGTCCCGAAACAACTTATCAGATCAAAGAAATTGTTGGTATTCTGGATGAAAAGCCGATTTTACGCCGGCCTCAAATCAAATTTTGGGAATGGATAGCCAGTTATTATCAGTCACATTTGGGAGAAGTTTATCAATCGGCTCTGCCGGCGGGTCTTAAGTTGGAAAGCGAAACTCTTGTACAGGTTAAGCCTGATTTTGATACCAACGTCCATTTTTCGGAACGTGAAAAGAAAATACTGGATGTTCTTTTGAATCAAAAAAAGCCCATTTCTTTATCGGCTTTGGCAAAAACTTCCGGAATTTCAAATGTGTTGCCTCCACTAAAATCACTCTTCGAAAAAGGCACCATCGAAATCAATGAACAGTTGACTGAAAAATTTCATCCCAAAACCGAAACGTACATACGTCTCAATCCTGCAATTCAGGAAAACGAAAAATTTCATGAAATTTTCGACCAACTAAAATCGGCAAAAAAGCAGTTGAATTTACTGATGAGCTATATTGAACTTTCAAAGTGTTTGTATTCAAATCATGCAAAAGAAGTTTCGCGCAAAACGCTTCTTGAAAGATCAGGCGCTTCGCCGGCTGTACTGAAAGCGCTGACAGATAAAAATATTTTTGAAACTTATGAGAAAATTATCGGACGTCTCGACTTCTCTGAAAATGAACTTCAAAAACCGGCAACTCTTAACGAGTTTCAAGCAAAAGCATTGCTCGAAATCGAAAAAAAATTTAAGGAAAAACCGGTGGTACTTTTACATGGCGTTACATCGAGCGGGAAAACGGAACTTTATATTCATTTGATTCAAAAAGTCTTGGACGAAGGGAAACAGGCGCTTTATCTGGTTCCTGAAATTGCACTGACCACTCAACTTACCCTTCGGCTGAAAAAAGTTTTTGGGAAAAAGTTGGGCGTTTATCACTCAAAATTTTCTGATGCAGAACGCACCGAAATTTGGAATAATTTATTGAACGACAAAGGTTATGAAGTAATTATAGGCGTTCGTTCCTCCATTTTCTTGCCTTTCCGACAATTGGGTTTGATCATCGTTGACGAAGAATATGAAACAAGTTACAAACAATTTGATCCTGCACCGCGCTATCATGCACGCAATGCTGCCATTGTGCTGGCTTCCATGCACGGAGCACATACTTTGCTGGGCTCAGCAACACCTGCCATAGAATCTTACTTTAATGCAGTTACGGGAAAATACGGTTTGGTAAAACTTAACCAGCGATTTGAAGAAATTTCGTTGCCTGAAATTAAAATAATAAATTTGAAAGAAGCTTATCACAAAAAAAAGATGACAGGTCATTTTTCAGATTTTCTGATAGAAGAAATGCAAAAAACACTTCAAAACAAAGAACAAATCATTCTTTTTCAAAATCGACGAGGATATGCACCTTACCTGGAATGTAAAAGTTGCAATTTTATTCCCAAGTGTAAAAATTGTGATGTAAGCCTGACCTACCACAAAATTACCAATGCATTGACTTGCCATTATTGCGGCTACACCGAATCTTATCCTTCATCCTGCCCATCATGCGGAACACCGGCTGCTTTTTCCACACACGGATTCGGAACAGAGAAAATTGAAGATGAAATTAAAAAAATATTTCCCGACGCAAGAATCAATCGGATGGACTTGGATACCACACGCTCAAGAAAATCATACGAAAAAATTATTACGGACTTTGAACAATATAAAATCGACATTCTGATTGGTACACAGATGATTACAAAAGGTTTAGATTTCGATAAAGTCAGTTTGGTCGGAATTTTAAATGCCGATAATCTCCTGAATTTCCCCGATTTTCGATCACACGAACGAGCTTTTCAGTTGCTGTCTCAAGTTAGCGGACGTGCTGGCAGAAAGGACAAACAAGGAAAAGTAATTCTACAAACCTATCAACCCGAACATCCAATCATCAAACAAGTGATAGCCAATGACTACGAAGGAATGTTTATGAACCAGTGCGAAGAACGCAAATTATTCAGGTATCCACCTTATACACGATTAATTTTACTTATAGTTCGACATCACGACAAACAAATACTTCTCGAAGCATCTCAACAATTAACCGATTCACTTAGAAATGTTTTTGGTCGTCGCGTACAGGGCCCAAGCGATCCTCTTATTCCAAAAATTCAGAACTATTATATCAAACATATTCTTTTAAAGATAGAAATAGAAGCATCACCGGAAAAAACAAAAAAAATTGTACGAGATTGTATCAACTCTTGCCTCTCACAGCCCTCATTCAAATCAGTTCATCTACAAATAGATGTAGATCCGTTGTAAGTTTCAACCCAACTTGTTTCCCGAAAAACAAATTTTTCTTTATTATTCAATTTAAGATTTACTTTTAATTAAAACAATCTTATAAAGAATAATTTCAAGTATATCTCCAAGTCCATATTTCAAGAAAATCCATGATTAAATGCAATTTTTTTGAAAGAGATAGAAAATCAAATTGAATTAGATTGAAAAAAAAATTTATATCTAAACAACTTGGATTTTTTGAATAAAATTTTTCGTATTTTAAATTTTTAAATCAAAAAATAGGCAAATCAACCATTAATAAATTTATTTTGTTTGTTTTAAAAATTGTATAATAATGATTGTCACTTATTTAAAACAATAAAATAAGTAATTCTAATCCACATGAAATATTTGTTTGTATGATATTGTCATATAAAAAATAAGTATTAATTTTGCACACATTTGAAGAAAATATCAATTTTAATCAAACCGGATAATAAAAATTTATGCAATCTAAGTAAGTTATATTTACTATTAATTCAGAAAACAAGCGATGAAGAACAAATATATTGATCTGATTGAACAGACTTTTGAGTTCCCCAATGATGAATTCAATGTCATTGATAATGAACTTTGGTGGTGTGGTATTCCATTGATGGATGTTATCAAGCAATATGGAACCCCGCTTAGAATTGCCTATCTACCCAAAATTGCCGAGAACATTCAAAAAGCACGACGCATGTTTAATGTAGCTATGGCAAAAGTTGATTATCAGGGAGATTACATGTACTGTTATTGCACCAAAAGTTCCCATTTCTCTTTTGTGATGGAAGAAGTTTTGAAACATGATGTACATTTGGAAACCTCTTCCGCTTTCGATATCAACATTATGGAGTCGCTTTATGAGCAGGGATTATTGAAACCTGAAACATATATTATCTGCAACGGATTTAAACGTCCCCAATACATCGAAAATATTCAAAACCTAATACGTTTGGGATTTAACAACGTAGTTCCAATTCTCGATAATAAATTTGAATTGGATTTACTGTTGAAAGATTTCGACAAGAAACTCAAAATAGGAATCAGAATTGCTGCGGAAGAAGAGCCGAAATTTGATTTTTATACTTCCAGACTCGGCATTCGTTACAATGATATTATTCCCTACTACACAAAACACATAGCCAACAATCCACAAGTAGAGTTGAAAATTCTGCATTTTTTCATCAATACAGGAGTCAAGGATACGGCATACTATTGGAATGAACTTAGTAAAGCCGTGAATTTATATTGCGAACTGAAGAAAAAATGTCCTGAACTGGATAGTTTGAATATTGGAGGAGGTTTCCCCATTCAGACACATTTGGATATGTCGTATGATTACGAATACATAGCAGAAGAAATCATTGCTCAAATAAAAAATATCTGTACTCAAAACGGCGTTCCCGAACCAAACATATTTACTGAATTTGGCTCCTACACTGTTGGAGAAAGTGGAGCTATGCTTTATTCCATTGTCAATCAGAAAAAACAAAATGACCGCGAGTTATGGGATATGATCGACAGTTCGTTTATGACCACACTCCCAGATACATGGGCCATCAATCAACGATATGTTTTTTTGGCCATCAACAATTGGGATTCCGAATATGAACGCGTCAATCTTGGCGGTCTTACTTGCGACAGCGAAGACTTTTACAATGCCGAAGTTCATTCAAATGCTATTTTTTTACCCAAAATGGAAGAAGGGCGCGAACAATACATCGGATTTTTCCATACCGGAGCCTATCAAGAATCATTGAGTGGATATGGCGGTATACAACATTGTTTGATACCGGCTCCTAAAATGGTTATTATCGATAAAGACGAAGATGGAGAGTATTATACCAAGCTTTTTGCCAAAGAACAAAGTTACAAATCGATGCTGAAAATTTTAGGTTACTGAAATTTTTCTGAAAATCTTTCATACACAAAACAACACCGAATTTATCTATTCTCGAAGTCGGTGTTGTTTTTGTTTTTATTACCAATCATTGTTGGTTGGTGGCTTTCAAGAAGTTGATTAACGGATTGGCATACATTTCAAGCATTTTTTGCCTCAAGAATTTTTCATCCTTGTTTTCCAGTTGAATTTTGTTCATTTGTTTTAATAAATATTGCTCAAAATCAATTCTTTCCAAATTACTATATTCATGCACAAACCTATTTTCACCCGTTAAAGCATCATAGGCGATTTTATTCACGCTATAAATTTCATAATTTGCATGTATCTGAAAATCTATCAGTTGAGCAGTTCTTGAAATCTGTTCATTGCGATTGGAAGTTTTTTTGGCAATTCCCTGAAGTTTTTCATTGATACAACCGGTGATCCGAAACACAACTTTTCCTTTGTAACCCATGATGCCGGTAATCATATTTTCCAAATCGTCGGAAGGCTGTTTTTTGTAATCGGGACAGTCTCTTTTCAGTTGAAATTCTTTGGCTTTAAGAAAATCGCAGGGATCATATTCATAGGAAATAGACAACGGACAAATATTAAACTGCATGATATGTTGAATAAAATCATCCTGTTTGCCACTAAGATTCAACATTTTTAAAATACTTTCCTGAGTGCGGTCATCTGAATCTTTGGCTCTTCCTTCTCTTTGAGCCATCCATATCGAACTTTTTTTTACCTGAATCGTATGCAGCAAATAAGCAGCAAGTACTTTTGAACTTTCCAGTGTTTGACGCACATTTAGTCCGCGCCTAACAATAAAGCTTTTATTAACTCTAACAAAATCTTCTATCCACGGATAAATGAGTAAATTGTCGCCAATGGCAATTTCAACCGTATTCATAGAATTTTCCATTAATTTTTTGCAGAAAAAACTGGAATCCAATACAATATCGCGATGATTGGAAATATACAGATAAGCTGTATTTCTGTCGATTTTTTCTAGTCCAAGCAATTCTATTCCTTTGGTAGTATTTTCTTCAAGGTATTGTAAAAATGGATATATAAAATCTTTTTGGAATTCGTATTGAGAATGGTAACTGAGTAATCGTTCCTTAATCACTTCTTTGGGCATCAGAGGATAAGCCGTACTTACCACTTTCATAAACTGTTTTTCGTTTGTCAGTTTTTCCAAAATTTCATGTACTTCGTCATCAGTATAACAACGTATTTCATCAAAATTCATATCCATGTGTTTGATTTATAATGGTTTGGTAAATAATTATACAATTCAATGCAAAAAAGAATATAGAAGAAGAGCTATGCAAATATAAAACTTAAAAAAATCAAAACAAAGGGAGAAACCATCAGAATACTGTCAAAACGGTCCAACATACCACCATGTCCAGGAATAATTTTACCAGAATCCTTAATGTTGAGAGTCCGCTTCATGAGCGACTCTGTCAAATCTCCGAGAGTTGCTGCAATTACCACAATCATCGACAGAATCAACCATTGCGAAAAATTCAATTGAGGCAAAAACAGAGATAAAACATATCCACCGAGTAATCCGATGAAAACTCCGCCCCAGAAACCTTCCCATGACTTTTTGGGTGAGATTCGCTCAAAAAAGTGATGCTTTCCAAAAGCGCTTCCAACAAGAAATGCACCCGTATCGTTAAGCCATGTAATAATAAAAATTGATAAAACCAGAAAAGGCTGATAACCATCGATAAAAAGAATGAAATTAAGAAAAGAAAAAGGGAATGCAATCATTACCTGACCTAGTAGAAAATATGCCCAATTTTGAATAGGATTGCTCTTTCTCAAAAATAATTCGCGAAGAAACATCCACAAAACAAAAATTATATAAGAAAAAAAAACAAAAACAGAAACCCTGCCGGTAACATAAAGAAAAGTACTGATAAACAGTAAAATTCCGCCGGCTGAAGCAAAAGGAAGAGGAACTTCTATATCTGAAGAACGGTTGGTTATTTTATGAAATTCTAAAAGGGACAAGAAGGTGACCAAAGAAAAAAGCAAAGCAAAAGCTACCGGATGACTTAAAACTGCAGCTACTACCAATACAACATAAACCACTCCGCTTACTATACGTTTCAACAATTCGTTCATAGATGTTTTAAAATTATTCGTTCCGAATTGCAAACTTACTCATTATTTTTAATAAAAGAATGGACTTCTATCTTTTGGAAAGAAAAACAACTAATTGTTTTGGTCCATGTGCCCCCAGCACCAATGTTTTTTCAATGTCCGAAGTACGACTGGGACCCGTAATGGTAGAAACTACAGAAGGCAATTTATCTCCGTATTTTTGAAGAATTTGACCATAAGCATCTTCCAAAAAATCAACCAGTTGGGAGCTGTGAGCCACCACAATGTGAACAGGCGGAAAAATATTAATTCTTCTTCCCGAATTACAGGAAGAAACAATGACACTGCCTGTGCGAGCTACCAGAAATTCACAACCGGTAATTCCGACATCCATGGTTTCAAAATCGGCTTCTGAAGATGAAAAAGGAATGTCAAAATTATTCAAACGCTCTTTCAATTCTTCATCAAGGCAATGTAACTTAGAAAACCCATTTTTAGAAACAAATTCTTTCAGGGAAACAAATAATTCTGGCTCATTTTCAAAAACAAAGCATTCTCCGGAAACCGCTCTAATCTCCTGTTGAAAACAGCTAATTGCGTCTGGAACAATTTCCTCGTAAATCTGATATCCGGAAAAATTATATGGATTACTTTCCGCTTTTCTACGGTGAGAGACTGCAGAAATTTGCCGAAGAATAATTTCCCGTAACGAAATTTCTTTTTTATCAGAAAAATCATTCTTCATCTCCTGCATTTTCTACTGAATTACCTTCAGAATGTTCAGCCAATTTTCCATTTTCACCATTTTGAGCCAATAATTCATCGCTCCGAGAAGGCCATTGACGTTTTCCGAATATTCTTTCCAAATCTTCGGAGAAAATAACTTCTCTTTCAATCAGCAATTCTGCAAGTTGATTGTGACCGTCAGCATGTTTCTTCAAAATTTCTTTGGCACGTTCGTATTCCTGACTGATAATTTTTTTCACTTCTGCATCAATCAGTTCGGCTGTTTTTTCGCTGTAAGGTTTTGTAAACGAATACTCTGCATTTCCCGACGAATCATAGTAACTCAAATTTGGAAGTTTTTCACTCATACCAAAATAGGAAACCATTGCATAAGCACGTTTGGTAACTCTTTCCAAATCGTTGATAGCGCCGGTCGACATTTGATTCAGAAAGATTTCTTCGGCAGCTCTTCCGCCGAGAGTAGCACACATTTCGTCGAGCATGTGTTCCCTAACAGTAAGTTGACGTTCTTCAGGAAGATACCAAGCTGCGCCTAAAGCTTCTCCTCGGGGCACAATAGTAACTTTAACCAGTGGACTCGCATGTTCCAACATCCAGCTAATGGTTGCATGACCGGCTTCATGGTAAGCAATAGAACGTTTCTCAAATTTGGTGGTTATTTTGGTTCGTTTTTCCAATCCTCCAATAATTCTGTCCACTGCGTCAAGAAAATCCTGCTTATCGACAAATGTTTTGTTTTTTCGAGCAGCAATCAAAGCTGCTTCATTGCAAACATTGGCAATGTCGGCACCTGAAAATCCGGGCGTTTGCTTGGCCAGAAAATCAATATCCACTGTTTCGTTGATTTTTATAGGACGAAGATGTACTTTAAAAATTTCCTTTCGTTCCTGCACGTCGGGAAGATCGACATGAATTTGACGGTCAAAACGGCCGGGACGAAGCAAAGCCTTGTCGAGAATGTCGGCACGATTGGTAGCTGCCAGTATAATCACACCACTATTTGATGCAAATCCATCCATTTCTGTCAACAACTGATTGAGGGTATTTTCCCGCTCATCATTGCTGCCGAAATTTGGATTTCTTCCTCTTGCCCGTCCAATAGCATCAATTTCATCAATAAAGATGATGCATGGTGCTTTTTCCTTAGCTTGACGAAACAAGTCGCGAACACGCGATGCGCCAACTCCTACAAACATTTCGACAAATTCGGACCCGGAAATAGAGAAAAAAGGAACATCTGCTTCACCGGCAACTGCCTTAGCCAACAAAGTTTTTCCTGTTCCCGGAGGGCCTACCAACAAAACCCCTTTTGGAATTTTTCCACCCAGCTCGGTATATTTGGAAGGATTTTTTAAAAACTCCACAATTTCTTCAACTTCCTGTTTTGCTTCTGCCAAACCGGCAACATCTCTGAAAGTAATTCGATTGGCAACATTGCTTTTGTCGAAAAGCTGCGCTTTGGACTTGCCAACATTAAAAATTCCTCCACTGCCACCACTTCCCATCTGATTTGCCATCCGGCGATTCATAAATACAAAGAATAGAATCAGCAATAGAAATGGTAAAACACTATAAAGAAAAATTTCGATATAATTTCTACTTTCTTTATAATCCACAATAGCTGTCAAACCATATTGATCTTTGGCCTTTTGATAAATTTTTGAAAATTCTTCGGCTGAAGGGATACGCGTTCTGATTTTGGGCTCTTTGGCATAAATTTCGTACTTGTCGCCAAAAACCTGTTTCAAAGAATCTTTTACAATCAGTGCTTCTGCTACGTTTCGAGAAGAATACACATCAATTTTCTCCATTTTGTGGGTATACATGTAGTTCTCGAAAGTTGAAAAAGGAACTTCTTTCACCGGAGTATTGTCCGTAAAAAGATAGGAACCTATCAGAATGGCAATAATGATGATGTAAATCCATGTAATGTTAAACTTAAACCCTTTCCCTGAAGGTTTTTGTTGCGAATTGTTATTTTGTGGCCCTTTATTTTCCATTGTAAATCGTTTTCTTTACTATTTTTTATTGAATATTAGCGCAAAAATTTTTTATTTAAATATTTACTATACATAAACGTCAATCGATATCAGGGACTTCAATTATCTCAGCATCTTCCCAAAGTTGCTCAATCTTGTAGAAACTCCGCACTTGGGGTTGAAAAACATGAACAATTACATGCCCGTAATCCATAGCTACCCATTCACTATTTTTCAGTCCATCCACAGCATAGGGTTTAACTCCTGTCCTTTTGTTCACGTCGTCCTTTATGGAATATTCGATAGAATTTACATGAATAGAAGAAGTCCCCTCACAAATAACAAAATAACTGCATGGAGCATCTTTCAAACTGGATAAATTGATTACAACTATATTTTTCCCTTTTTTATCTTGTATTGCATCAACAATTTCTTTAACTATTTGTTCATTTAACCTCATTTATTTATACTTAATTTTAACGACAAAGATAGAGCGAAATGATGAATTAATAAAATTTTAAAACTGACTACTGATAATAATCTTAGTTAAATCAACGTATTAAGTGTTTAAAAACATGACACAAGTTATTTTCTGAGAACAAGCCTGTTTATACAGATTTGTGTTTTTCTCAAACGTATTTCAAATATTTTTATTGATGGCTTAAAAAACAGTTTGGAAGAAAATGCTTAACTCAAATTTTATGGAGCTGATTACCTTTTTAAAAATTTCAGCAAATTGACAACAATCGTCAAAATAATACTCAATATCAACATGGAAGTAATTGGGATGAATATTTTGCTGTTTTCCTTTTCTATGCGAATATCGCCCGGCAATTTACCAAACCAGCTAAACAACCACGGAGCTGCATGAATCAGTAATCCTGCTGCAATCAGAATAATTCCGCAAATGACGAGAAACTTACCCATATTTTTCATAAATTGTCCATGCCTACATTTTAAAAAATACTTTTTTCGGAAGAGGATATTTTGTACCAATATTTGTTTGTTGTATCAATGAAAATCAAAGCTGAAAAAATGTCAGACAAAAAAATTGAACTTCCTGTTTTTGGAGTCAGCAAACTAACTCAAATTTTTCGGTCTAAAAATTCTTCAGTTGGTGCAAATTTTGATTAACTTTGCATTTCAAAAAAAATAAGAGAAAGATTTTCATTATCAATTTGATGGACAAATATTTATAAATATTCAGCATAGTAAAAACATCACTTTGAAATTGTAAAAATATAAAAAATGGAACTGCCGAGCAAATACAATCCCGAAGGAATTGAATCAAAATGGTATCAATACTGGTTGAAAAATGGTTTTTTTCATTCTACACCCGATCAACGTCAACCTTATACAATTGTCATTCCACCTCCCAATGTTACGGGAGTTCTTCACATGGGACACATGCTCAACAATACCATTCAGGATATTTTGGTACGGCGTGCACGCATGCAGGGGAAAAATGCCTGCTGGGTCCCCGGAACCGATCATGCTTCCATTGCTACTGAGGCCAAAGTTGTGGAAAAGCTTTCAGCAGAAGGAATTAAAAAATCCGATCTTTCACGGGAAGAGTTTCTTGCCCACGCTTGGGAATGGACCCGCAAACATGGTGGTATTATTTTGGAACAGCTTAAAAAACTGGGCGCTTCATGCGACTGGGATCGCACCGCTTTTACGATGGACGAAATTCGTTCCCAAAGCGTGATAAAAGTATTTGTTGATTTGTACGACAAAGGAAAAATCTATCGCGGCATCCGAATGATAAATTGGGATCCAAAAGCAAAAACAGCTTTGTCTGACGAAGAAGTGATTTTTAAAGAACAGGAAGGAAAACTTTATTATTTGAAATATAAACTAAGTCCGGTTTTAGAAAGCGACAAAGGAAAAGATTATTTAGTAGTTGCCACAACGCGTCCTGAAACCATTATGGGAGATACGGCGGTTTGTATCCATCCTGCCGATCCTCGCTACCAGCATCTGAAAGGAAGAAGATGTATCGTACCGCTGGTAAACAGAGAAATCCTAATTATTGAAGACGAATATGTAGACATGGAATTTGGAACCGGTTGCCTTAAAGTTACTCCGGCTCACGACGTGAACGATTACATGCTGGGCGAAAAACATCGCTTACCTTCCATTGATATTTTTAACGATGACGGAACACTCAACGAAAATGGTGGCGCATACGCCGGCATGGATCGCTTTGAAGTCCGCGAAAAAATTGTGAAAGATCTTGAAACTGCCCAATTACTTGAAAAAACTGAACAATACATAAATAAAGTTGGCTTTTCGGAACGTACGGATGTGCCAATTGAACCAAAATTATCCATGCAATGGTTCCTGAAAATGGAAGATCTTGCCAAACCAGCGCTTGAAGCTGTGATGACCGATAAAATAAAACTGTATCCTTCAAAATACAAAAACACTTATCGGCATTGGATGGAAAACGTAAAAGACTGGTGTATTTCCCGTCAGCTATGGTGGGGACACCGCATTCCTGCCTACTATCTTCCAAATGGCGGATGGGTAGTAGCCGAGACAAAAGAGGAAGCTTACCAGAAAGCGTTGAAAATGGTAAATGAACCATTTCCCATTGAAGATTTAAGACAAGATGAGGATTGCCTGGATACATGGTTTTCTTCGTGGTTGTGGCCAATATCGGTTTTCAACGGCATCCTCGAACCTGATAATGAAGATATTAATTATTATTACCCAACCGATGATTTAGTTACGGCTCCAGAAATTTTATTTTTCTGGGTTGCCCGCATGATTATAGCAGGATATGAATACAGAGGCGAGAAACCATTTAAAAACGTATATCTCACCGGTATTGTCAGAGACAAATTGGGACGGAAAATGTCCAAATCATTGGGAAATTCGCCTGATCCTTTGCTTCTAATTACGCAATATGGAGCTGATGCCGTCCGTATGGGTATGTTGCTGACTTCGCCTGCCGGAAACGATTTGCTTTTTGACGAAAGCTTGTGTGAACAAGGGCGAAATTTCAACAACAAAATATGGAATGCTTTCAGACTGGTGAATGGCTGGCAGCCTGCCGAAATAGAACAACCAGAAGCAGCACGTTTGGCAGTAGACTGGTTCCGACATCAACTTAACAAATCGTTGTATGAAATAGAAGATTTATTCGACAAATATCGTTTGTCGGAAGCATTGATGACTGTTTACAAGCTTTTCTGGGATGAATTTGCTTCATGGTTTCTGGAAATTGTTAAACCGGGATACCAGCAGCCAGTAGACAGCAAAACATACAAGGCTACGTTGGAATTTTTTGATGTTTTACTAAAAATACTTCATCCCTTCATGCCTTTTATCACGGAAGAATTGTGGCAACAGTTGTCCGAAAGAAAGGATGGAGAAAGTATTATGATGCAACCACTTCCACAATCGGAAATTTTTGACGAAAATGCAATAAGGGAATTTGAAACTGTTAAGGAAATTGTGGCCGGAATCCGCAGTGTACGATTACAAAAAAATATTCCCAACAAAGAGGTTTTAAAATTACAGTTTAACGGAAACGACATTACAAATTTATACTCGGTCGTAAAAAAACTCGGAAATATCGAATTGATAGAAAAAACAACCGAAAAAACGCCTGGTTCTGTTTCTTTTATGGTCGGGACAACAGAATACATTATCCCGATTGGCGACAAAGTGGATGCTGTTTCCGAAATAAAGAAATTGGAAGACGAGTTGTCTTATCTCGAAGGCTTTCTGGCTTCGGTAATGAAAAAACTAAATAACGAGAAATTTGTCGCCCATGCTCAACCACAAGTAGTTGAAAATGAACGCAAGAAAAAAGCCGATGCCGAAACAAAAATTGCTTCCTTAAAGGAATCGATTGAGGCTTTACGAAAAAATTCTTAATCAAATACTCGTATCCATTCATTCAATGAAAGCAACTGAAAATTATTCAACAAGTTGGCCAAAGGATTTTGACTCGATTTTTAGAATTTGAGATATTTCATTCTATCGAAGATGCGCTTCGACGTTTTTTAAATAATTGGTTGAAAAGGTATAAAAAAGAAGTTTGACTTTTAGAAAACTTATTACTTGTTTATGTTTTGATAGAACAGTAATATTTTTAACATTTCAAGTTGTTGCTCCTTTAAGTTTCTTATAATTAACAGATTAATTACGAAAAGTGAGTTTATCTGAAAATTATAAGCAACCAAGATGTATCAAAAATAGGTTGTAAAACATAAAATTTGACTTGCAGGGTTCATTATTTAATACGTATTTTGCAAGCGTTAACTAAACAACACAATCTTTTTTATACCTTAAAAACTAATACCTATTAAAAAACGCGAGGCCTTGTGAAATGTCTCGCGCTTTTTATTGAATAGAGGCTCTGAATTTCAAATCAAAAAACAGCAAGTTGTAACTTCAATAAAAACGATTAATTTTGCAATGCCAAAAATCGGATACTTCAGTTTTGCATAATAAAAACAATACACAATCGCTGAAGAAGAACAATATTTAATTACATTAATTTAATGAGAAAATGAGTTTCAATATCGTAGTTTTAGCTAAACAGGTACCTGATACCCGAAATGTGGGAAAAGATGCCATGAAAGCCGATGGAACAGTGAACCGTGCTGCACTGCCGGCTATTTTCAATCCTGAAGATTTGAATGCTCTTGAGCAGGCGCTTCGCATCAAAGAAAAGGTTCCGGGTGCAGTCGTCCACTTGCTGACGATGGGGCCAGTCCGCGCTGCCGAAATCATTCGTGAGAGTCTCTATCGTGGAGCTGATGACGGATTTCTGTTGAGTGGAAGGGAATTTGCCGGTTCTGACACGTTGGCAACTTCCTATGCTTTATCATGCGCCATCCGCAAGTTGGGAAAAATTGATCTGATTCTCTGTGGTCGCCAAGCCATTGATGGAGACACAGCACAAGTGGGGCCTCAGGTTGCCGAAAAATTAGGTTTACCTCAAATAACTTATGCCGAAGAAATTATTGAAATTAACAAGAAAAGCATTACCGTTAAACGTAGACTGGAAAGAGGAGTGGAAATTGTGAGAGGACCGCTGCCTATTTTGGTTACTGTCAACGGCACAGCAGCTCCTTGCCGTCCGCGAAACGCCAAGTTGACCCTTAAGTACAAACATGCTGCAACTCCATCTGAAAAACAGGAATCGGGTTCTGACTATACCGATTTGTACGATGCTCATCCTTATTTGAATATTACCGAATGGGGAGCTAATGACATTGAGCACGATCCACAATGGCTTGGTCTGAGCGGTTCACCTACTAAAGTAAAGAAGATCGACAATATCGTTTTCACGGCGAAAGAAAGCAAACGACTCACCGGAAGCGATTTCGAAATTGAAAGTTTAATGAAGGAACTCATTGCTAACCACACCATTGGTTAATATGATGAGCATCACGATAAAATTTTTCTTATCAAATTTAATGACAAAAAAGTAGAAAATTTCCTGTCAGGAAGAAAGAATAAAAATATATGAACAACTTATTTGTATATCTTGAAATAGAAGATGGAATAGTGAAAGACGTAAGCCTCGAATTGCTTACAAAAGGACGTTCGTTGGCAAAACAGTTGAATTGCAAACTTGAGGCTGTGGCAATAGGCCATCAGCTTGAAAATATTCCCCAGCAGGTTTTCCCTTATGGAGTAGATGTATTGCATTTGGCTGACGATAAAAGATTTGTTCCTTACACTACGCAGCCTCATGCTTCGGTACTGATTCATCTTTTTAAGGAAGAAAAACCACAAATTGCGCTGCTCGGCGCGACTTCTGTTGGACGCGATTTGGGACCAAGGGTATCTTCTGCCCTTTTCAGCGGGCTAACTGCCGATTGTACTTCTCTCGAAATTGGCGACTACGAAGACAAAAAAGCCGGTAAAGTTTATAAGGATCTGCTTTACCAGATTCGCCCGGCTTTTGGTGGCAATATCGTGGCTACTATCGTCAACCCGGACTGCAGACCACAAATGGCAACCGTACGTGAAGGTGTAATGAAAAAAGAAATTTTCGATCCGAAATATTCTGGAGAAATTCATCGGTTGGACGTTTCAAAATATGTTTCGGACAAAGATTTTGTAATTGAAGTGATTGAACGTCACATCGAAAAAACAAAAATTGATATTAAGTCGGCACCAATTATCGTTTCCGGTGGTTATGGAGTTGGAAGCGCAGAAAACTTCAAATTGCTTTACGAACTGGCAGAAGTATTGGGAGGAGAAGTGGGAGCTTCACGTGCCGCCGTTGATGCAGGCTTTGCAGAACACGAACGCCAAATCGGACAAACCGGAACAACGGTACGTCCTAAACTTTATATTGCTTGTGGTATTTCGGGTCAGATACAACACATTGCCGGAATGCAGGAAAGTGCAATGATTATTGCCATTAACAGTGATCCCAATGCTCCTATTAATAAAATTGCCGATTACGTAATTACCGGAAGAGTGGAAGAAGTACTTCCCAAAATGATAAAATATTATAAGAAAAACACAAAATAAGAAACAAGTTGAGCGAATGAAAAATTTCAGAAAATTGGTTGAATACAATTCATGAAACATTTTCTGTAATTTTTTCTGATTCAATAGTTTTCTTAATTTTAATAACCGTAAAATTATGAACTTTTATAACGATAATCCCGCACTAAAATTTCAACTTTCGCATCCCTTGATGCAAAAAATTGTTACGCTCAAGGAAAGAAATTTTGCCGATAAGGATAAATATGATTATGCTTCCCGCGATTTTGAAGATGCCATTGACAATTATGAAAAAGTATTGGAAATTATTGGCGAAATTTGCGGAGAAGTGATTGCTCCCAATGCCGAAGAAGTAGATCATACAGGGCCTCAGGTTGTTAACAACAGAGTGGTTTATGCTCCCGGAACACAGCAAAACCATGAAGTGCTCACACAAGCAAGCCTTTATGGAATCGGATTACCACGTCAGTATGGCGGATTGAATTTTTCAATGGTGCCTTACGTTATGGCAGCCGAAATGGTTTCGCGCGCTGATGCCGGTTTTGCCAATATCTGGGGTTTACAGGATTGTGCAGAAACCATCAATGAATTTGCTGACGAAGATATTAAACGAGAATTTCTTCCCAGAGTTTGTGAGGGACAAACTTGTTCTATGGATTTAACCGAACCTGATGCCGGTTCTGATTTGCAGGCAGTACAACTGAAAGCAACCTTTAACGAAAAGGACGGAATGTGGTATCTGAATGGTGTAAAGCGTTTTATCACCAATGGAGATGCACACATTAAACTGGTCTTGGCACGTTCCGAAGAAGGAACAACCGACGGTCGCGGATTGTCGCTTTTCCTGGTGGACAACAAACACGATGATACCGTAAAAGTTCGTCGTATTGAAAACAAGCTGGGCATCAAAGGTTCACCAACTTGTGAACTGGTATTCAGCAATACGCCGGCAAAACTCATTGGTTCAAGGCGGTTGGGATTAATAAAATATGTAATGTCGCTTATGAACAGCGCTCGTTTGGGCGTAGGAGCACAATCTGTTGGACTTTCGGCTGCAGCTTACAATGAAGCTTTGAAATATGCGAAAGAACGTCAGCAGTTTGGAAAAGCAATTATTGAATTTCCTTCCGTTTTCGAAATGGTTTCACTCATAAAGGCTAAGTTAGATGCTTCTCGGGCATTGTTATACGAAACCACCCGTTTTGTGGATATGTACAAAGCTTACGAAGCCATTGAAAAAGACCGCCGTCTTGAGCCGGAAGAAAAAGCTGAATACAAGGAATTTCAGCGTCTTGCCGATGCTTTCACTCCGCTGCTGAAAATGTTTGCCAGTGAATATGCCAACCAGAACGCATTCGATTGTGTGCAAATTCACGGAGGTTCAGGGTTTATGAAAGACTATGCCTGCGAACGGCTTTATCGGGATGCACGTATTCTGACCATCTATGAAGGAACTTCACAGTTACAGGTTGTGGCTGCCATTCGCCACGTTACCACCGGAACTTATCTTCAGCAAATACGTGAATATGAGAAATTACCCATCAATCCAGAATTTCATTCATTCAGAAAAAGATTGATGACTATGACCAACTTGTATGAAAATTCGGTGAGCCGTGTGATTGAAACAAAAAATCAGGAATATATTGATTTTCAGGCTCGTCGGCTGGTGGAAATGGCCGGACACATTATCATGGGTTATTTACTGATTCTCGATGGTACCCGCAACGACATGTTCCGCAAATCGGCCGAAGTTTATATTAATTATGGAGAAGTTGAGACCAGGAAACATGCTACTTTCATCAAAACATTCGACATGGAGAACATCGATATTTACAAAGTAGTTTGATAATATCATTTCATTTATCGGGCAAACGCTCAGGGTTGAAAAACTTTGAGCGTTTGTGTTTTCTAAATACTTAATACAAAGTTAATTGTTTAAGAATTAATTGGCAATCAATTAATTATACCTTGTCTTTTCTCAATAGTGATTAACTTTTCATGTACTTATAGGTGCTTTCATTAAACAAATTGTCGTATCTTTGTTATACAGTTAAGTTTTTAATAGGCAAAAATGAATACTGTAATCTATCACATTAGAATAAAGGTTAGCTTCATTTCTCCTTTAAAATTTCATTTTATTTTATTAATTGCTCATGAATTTGAATTAATAAACCAGCATCACACATACATTATATTCGATTTCAAAAGAACAAATTTTCATGGATATATTGTTCAATCCGCTTTCGATGCCAACTTATTTAATGGCGAAACCTACAGGTTCCATTTGCAACCTCAATTGTTCTTATTGCTATTATCTGGAGAAGGAGAAACTTTACAAAAATCGCAAATCGTTTGAAATGAATGATTTGGTACTCGAAAAATATATCGAAAGCTATATTCAGGCACAACCCGTTCCAGAAGTGCTTTTTACTTGGCACGGCGGCGAACCGCTGCTCCGAGATATTTCATTTTACCGTAAAGCGCTTGCTTTTCAAAAAAAATATGGCAGAGGAAGAAAAATCGACAACAGCCTGCAAACAAACGGAATTTTGCTGAACGATGAATGGTGCCGGTTTTTCAAGGACAACAATTTTCTGATCGGCATCTCAATTGATGGGCCCGAACATTGTCATGACTATTACCGAAAAAATAAGGGCGGAAAAGGAACATTCAAACAAGTAATGCGTGGCATCGAGCTGCTGCAGAAACATCAGGTGGAATTTAATACACTTTCCGTTATCCACAATTACAACATTGATTTTCCACTTGAAATCTATCATTTTTTTAAGGAAATTGGTAGCCAATATATGCAATTTACGCCTATTGTGGAGCAACTGTCAACAAATAGTGAAGACGGATTAATTTTATTGCCGCCTGAAGGGAATACCGATTCACAAATTGCTCCATGGAATGTGGATCCCATAAAATTCGGGGAATTTTATATTCAGATTTTTGATGAATGGGTCAAAAAAGACGTTGGCAGATATTTCGTTCAACTTTTCGATGCTACATTGGCCAATATGGTTGGAGAGCAACCCGGCACCTGTATTTTTGGTGAAACTTGTGGTCATGCAATGGTCATGGAATTTAACGGTGACGTTTATTCATGCGATCATTTTGTGTTTCCCGAATACAAACTGGGAAATATTAAAACACATACGGTGGTTGAAATGGCATTTTCAGAAAAACAGCTTCAATTTGGACAAAACAAGCGCGATTTGCTCCCATCGCAATGTAAAAAATGTGAATATTTAAAACTCTGCAGGGGCGAATGTCCAAAAAACAGAATTTTAAAAACGGCTGATGGTGAAAATGGATTGAATTATCTTTGTCGGGGATACACAAACTTTTTCCGTCACAGTTATCCTTATATGGAATTTATGGCTAATGAACTGTTTTTTCACCGTTCACCTGCTAATGTAATGAGTTGGAAAAGATAATTTTATGTGAATTCTTTGAATTAAAATTCCTCTACTATGAAACTGATTGATGAAAAATTGCTGAATGAACTTACCAGACAAGCAAAAGAAAATGTTCGACTGCGTGTCAATTACAATTTTCATGAACATTTGGAAGATAAAGTTCAACGTTTACTCAATGCCATGGAGCCGGGCACCAAACTTCCCATCCACAGGCATCGACATACGGCGGAAACATATTTTCTGGTACGAGGCAGTATTTTAGTGAAATACTATGATGATAAGGGAAATCTGACGGAAGAAACAGAACTGAACGTAAAAAAAGGAAAATTCGGCATTGATATACCTGCCGGTCAATTTCACACATTGGAAGTGCTTGAAAACGGCACCGTCATTTTTGAAGTTAAGGAAGGCCCATATCGGCCTATCGGCGAAGATGACATGTTAAAATCGGGAATTTGACTAATCGGACAGGAAAAAGGAAGAGGAAAATCAATTTTCTTCAGCTTTTTCAGGCACAAGTATGTTCGATAAGGATTTTGATGCCCAGTGCAACCAGAATAATTCCTCCCAAAGCTTCAACTTTTATATGAAAACGTTTCCCGAACCGAACGCCGATAAACATCCCCGCGATAACAAAAAGAAAACTGATGAATCCAATGATGAAAATGGCCTTCCAAATAACTTCAGGATAAGGAACAAAAATTATCCCTGTTGCTAATGCGTCAATACTGGTTGCTATTGCCAGAGTGAGAATTTTCAGCCAATGAAAGGGATTGGATTCGCCGTTGTTGGTGGATTGATGATTTTTCAAACCCTCATAAAGCATCTTACCGCCTATCAAAGTCAACAGACCAAAAGCAATCCAATGATCGCTTTTACTAATGAAACTTACAAAACTTTTGCCAGCATAATAACCAATTAAAGGCATCCCTGCCTGAAATAATCCAAACAAAAATGCCATGAACAAGGTAGAAGAAAGGTAGAATTTCTTAACACTGATTCCCTTGCTGATTGCCACAGCAAAACAATCCATAGCCAGCCCGATTCCTATAAAAATAAGGGTAACATTGTCCATGACAAAAACGGTTATAGAAAGAAATAAGAAACAAAATTCGCTTCTTATTTCTTCACTTTTTTAAAGCATCAATTTTATCTGATGATAGATATTTTCTCCGGTAAATCCCAGTTTTTGGTCCAAAACCTTGTATGGAGCAGAGAAGCCGAAAGATTCCATTCCAAAAACTTTTCCGTTGTTATTAATCAATCCTTGCAAAGTTACAGGCAAACCCGCTGTAAGTCCGAACTTTTTCACTTCCTGTGGCAATACTCTTTCCTGATATTCTTTTGACTGACAACGGAACAATCCTTCAGAAGGAACGGAAACAATCCGCACCCGAATTCCATCATTACGAAGTAAAATGGCAGCTTCATACAAAGTTGAAACTTCCGACCCCGAAGCAAGCAAAATTACATCAGGGTTTCCATCACACTGAACTACATAAGCGCCCTTTTCAGCTTTTTTGGCTTCTTCCTTGCGGCTGCTTACGGCTGGAAGATCTTTAATATCCTGACGTGAAAGAATTAAACCGGTAGGAGTTTTGGTATTTTCTAACGCCATTTTCCAAGCAACGGTTGTTTCTTCAACATCTGCCGGGCGAAGAATCAACATGGAATTTTGTCCGTGATGATTTTTCAATTTTTCCATCAAACGTATCTGGGCTTCCTGTTCCACCGGCTGATGCGTCGGTCCATCTTCGCCAACACGAAAAGCATCATGCGACCAGATGAATTTCACCGGTTGTTCCATTAAAGCAGCCATACGAACCGCAGGCTTCATGTAATCGGAAAACACAAAAAAAGTTCCGCAGGCTGGAACAACACCGCCGTGTAAACTCATGCCGATACAAAGACAAGCCATTGTCAGCTCCGATACACCGGCTTGTAGAAATGAACCGGAAAAATCGTTTCTCGAAAAAGCTTTTGTTTTCTTCAAAAATCCATCCGTCTTGTCGGAATTAGAAAGATCGGCACTGGCAGTTATCATATTTTCAACCTGTTTGGCCAATTCGCCAAGTACGGTTGCCGAAGCTGCACGAGTTGATTTATTTGGTTGCTGAACAATAGCTTCCCAATTAACATCGGGAGATTTTCCCGAAAAGAAAAATTCGAGTTTTTTGGCCAATTCTGGATGTTCTTTTGCCCAAGCTTCTTTGGCTGCTTTTTTCTCTGCAACTATTTCTTTCAATTCATTTTTGCGTTTTTCATAAAGTGCTTTCGTTTCTTCAAAAATAACAAATGGATGCTCGGGATCGCCACCCAAATGTTTTATGGTTTCCTCAAAAGAAGCGCCACATTCGCTGATCGGCATTCCGTGAGTAGAAGTTTGATTTTCAAAACTACTGCCGTCTGCCTTCCGAATTCCCTTACCCATGACGGTTTTACCAATTATTAACGTAGGACGCTCATTTTCTGCTTTGGCTTCCGTCAAAGCTTGACGAATTTGAACCGCATCATTCCCGTCAATTTCTATCACTTTCCATCCCCAAGCTTTGTATTTTTCTGCCGTATTCTCACTGGTTACAACTTTCGTTTCGGTAGAAAGCTGAATATTGTTGGAATCATAAAACATAATTAGATTGTCTAATCCCAGATGTCCGGCAATTCGACCTGCTCCTTGTGAGATTTCTTCCTGCACGCCGCCATCGGAAATGTAGGCATATATGGTTTGGTTCATCACATCGCCAAAACGTGCTTTTAAAAATTTTGCAGCAATGGCTGCTCCAACGGCATAAGTATGTCCTTGCCCGAGTGGGCCCGAAGTATTTTCAATTCCTCTCTTTACGTCTAATTCAGGATGTCCCGGAGTTGGACTTCCCCATTGACGAAACTGCGCCAATTCATCCAAAGTGAATTTTCCGGAAAAAGCCAAAACAGAATACAACATGGTAGACATGTGGCCGGGATCAAGAAAAAACCGATCGCGACTTTCCCATGAAGGATTTTCAGGATCGTACTCCAAAAATTCCGAAAAAAGCACGTTTATAAAATCAGCGCCTCCCATGGCTCCACCCGGATGACCCGATTTTGCCTTTTCTACCATAGCCGCTACTAAAATGCGTATGTTATCGGCTGCTTTGTTTAATAATTGAATTGAATTCATAATAAAAAATTTGTTGTTAGATTGTGTTTATTATTTCATGTTTTTAGAAGTGATATCCAATGATGTAATTAAGTCCTGTGTTGGAACTGCCACTTTTCCCATATCCCGGAATATACCACGGCACAATATTACCTGAAGTGTCTTCCTTAAAGAAATGTCGATTTCTGATATTCCACCCCATGTAAAGATTTTTATAAACCTGTACTTGGATTCCAACCACAATTTCATACCATGTTTTGGTAGTGGACCGACCTTCAAAATTTAATGTCTGACTACCGCCCCAATAATCATCCGACAGGGAAAGATTTGTTAAATCATAACTAAAATTAGACCATCCCAAACGAACTCCGCCCGTGAGCATATTGTTAATTAATTCTTTATCATTGCTTTGTTTAAGTAAACCAAAATCAACGCCAATCCTTTGAAAAACTCCGTTGGTATTGAAACGAATTGCATTGGAAGAAAGTTTATCGGCACCGCCAAAACCTATTTCGTAAATAGGAAAAATTTTTCTTTTCAAATTGAACTGAACACTTCCTTCCATACCGAAATGTTCGGTGTCGGAAAAACCGGTAACAAAAGGAGAAACCACATCCATTTTGACGAGAAACCCGTTCCACCATTTCACTTCAGAAGATTTGTCCGAGCCCGCCGTTTTGTTCTGTGCTGCCGAAAAATTTACTGCTACAGTAATAAGCAAACTAATTATGAAATATCTGTAAATGTTCTGCATCGATGGTTGAAACATTATGTTCTTCAATTTTTACCGAATCAACAAAATGATTGGTTATCAGAACCGTATCTATCAAATGATTTCTGATTATTCCACATTCGAACGACAAATACTGGTCATAATTGGTATGAAAAACCGTAAGCGTGTCCTGAATGCTGTCGTTAAAACGAATGATAAACTTCGATTCGTTTGAAAATTTGTTGAGCGGCAATTTGATGGAAGAAAGATTTTTAGAATTGTTGTATAGAACGGAATCCATAATATTTCCAAGCGAATCCACCCCGTTTACTGTAAGACTGTCGATAGAAAGCGTTGACAAAGTGTAATTGCCGGTTGAACTATTCAAAATGGCGGTATAAAAACCCACCTTGAGCCGGGAATTTTTTTCTTTTCGACAAACCTCATCGGAAACATTACATGATGTCGAAAAAAAGAAAACAGCAGTAATCCAAATGAAAACTGTTGATTTGATAAAGTTGTTATGAAGAAAATTTTTCAAAATGTTGAATAAATTTTTGAAGTTAAAAAAATCATTGCTACTGCTTTCCTTCTTCATGGATGTTTGCATTAAGGCTGAAAATATTTTCGCACCTCTTCTTTCAGTTTCAGTATGGCTACTTCGGTAGGTGTTTCTTCGCTGGCAGCATAAACTTCCACAATTTTCTGGGCCAGCAAAGAAGCTGGCTCATTTGGCTGACACTGAGAAGCACACATATTTATCAACCGGAGCAAACTTTCATGAGCAGCAGAAATATAATTCCAAAGTTCATCGCTCACATAAATTTGTTGAGAAAGATTATGTGCAAATTCCTGTCGAATACTATTCAATAACTGCGACTGAAGTTCTATGTTGGTCATTCCTGATTTTAACGTGTTCAAAATCAAATTATTTGGCGTTGTTCGCTCCAGTACAAGCATCAATCTTTCGTAGGCTCTCAAGCGGATGGGGGTAATAACAGCATAGTTGCTTTTGAACAATTCGAAACCCCGACGTTTTTCTTCATTTTTCAAAAGTCTGTCCAGCAAAAGGTAAGCTGTCAGCAAAACGAGTAGAGCAGGAATCAGCAACGTTAATATTTCGGTCATGATATTGGATATGTTTTAGAAAAAACTTTTATTTTCTGTTCCCATATTTGTGGAGCTTCACCTCAACCGGTTGCAGAGTAACCAGACAACCGTTCGGAATATTTTTCAATTTTTCTTCTATCGTTTGATAAAAGCTCTCGAGTTTGTCGGTTGTATCCATCATTTCAACTACAACGGGAAGTTTTTCTGTCAACTCCCAAAAACGAGAAGAAGAAATTGTGCGGCTACTCAATCCGTAACCCATGATTCCACGATAAACGGTTACACCGGCAATACCGTTTTCTTTTGCCAGAAAGACCAAATGTTCGTACAGCAGTTCGTTTCCCATTTTATCGGTGCTACTGGCATAAATTCTCAATAAACTGTTTTCGTCTGTTTTCATCTTACAACAAATTTGTTAAGGCATACCCAAGAAAAACGGCTACAAAACCCAAAAAAAGGCTAATGCCTATATAAACAGCTGCACTTAAAAACTGTCCATTTTGTATCAACTGCAAATTTTCGTTGGTAAAAGACGAAAAAGTTGTGAAACCGCCACAAAAACCTGCCATCAGAAACAAACGCATATCAGCCGATAAAATTTCACTTTTGCTTGCCAAACCCGTTAAAAAACCAATCAAAAAACTGCCAATAACATTTACCGTGAGCGTACCCAACGGCAAAGACAAAAAATTTTCCATTAAATTGATTTTGGAAACAAGATAACGAGCCATCGTCCCCAAAAAACCACCCAATCCGACAATCAGCAACTGTTTCATATTCTGTTTTTTATCTTTTATCAGAAGAAAAAGCAAACTCTTACTTTTCGAACCAAAAAATATCAGCCAATTATATTTCTTTTTCTATCAGATAATTATTTCTTTCGGAGGAATTTCGGGTAATCAGCTCCGCTACAAAACCCGCCAGAAAAAGTTGCGTACCCAAAATCATAGCCAAAATGGCCAGATAAAAATATGGTGAACTGGTTACCAACGGAGCAGACACATGGGCCGATAAGGCTATCAGTTTTTTGGCTCCCACCACAATCACCGCAATCAATCCCAACAAAAAAATCAATGTTCCAATGAGCCCAAAAAAGTGCATGGGTTGCTTTCCGAATTTCGACAGAAACCAAAGCGTCATCAGATCAAGATAACCATTTACAAAACGATTCCAGCCAAATTTGGTAGTGCCAAACTGGCGTTTGCGATGTTCCACTACTTTTTCGCCAATTTTAGAAAAACCGGCTATTTTTGCAAGATACGGAATGTACCGATGCATTTCGCCGTACAACTCAATACTTTTTACTACTTCATTGCGATAAGCTTTCAGCCCGCAATTCATGTCGTGGAGTTGAAGTTTTGTTACGCGTCGAGCTGTTGCATTATAAATTTTTGAAGGAAAATTTTTGGTAAGTTTGGCATCATACCGTTTCTTTTTCCAACCCGAAACCAAATCATAATTCTGGTTCTTAATCATATCGTACAAAGACGGAATTTCATCTGGACTATCCTGCAAATCTGCATCCATAGTAATCACAACATCTCCTTTTGCTGCCTGAAATCCAAAATGTAAAGCTACCGATTTGCCGTAATTGTTTCTGAATTTTATTCCATGTACCTGTTCGGGAGAAGATACTTTCAACGATTCTATAATTTCCCAAGAGCGATCGGTACTCCCGTCGTTCACAAAAATCACTTCGTAACTGAACCCATTTTCCTTCATTACCCGCTCAATCCACTCATAAAGTGGACGAATCGATTCTTCTTCATTATATAAAGGTACAACAACTGATATGTCCATTTTTTCTATTGAGTTTAAAAAAATTGGCTTTTTTAAAATACAACTATCTCAAAAAACTAAAAACGGTCTATAAAAAACACTTTGCTATCGAATAAATAATTTGCAAAATCAATCGAAACGATTAAAAATAAACTTTTATTCTTCAAAAATATCCTTATCCTTTTTCACAAATGCCGACATAACAAGTGCCAACAAAACACCCAGCAATACGTTTACCCAAATACTTTGTAAAGTATATACCGAAGGCTTCATCATTTTTTCCATTTGCGTATAATATTCCTCATCCAAAGGCAAATTCATGCTTTCCACCACTTTTATGCTTTGCTGCAAAACATTGGTAAGGTATTCGGGATTAATAAACTGAAAATAAACAAATTTGACAATGGCCGAAATAATGGAAGCAAAGAAAAAAGTGAGTACAATAAAGGAAAACGATTTTCCGTACGTAATATAGCCTCCACATTCGGTATCGCGAAATTTGACCGAATAGCGATACATGACTACGACAATCACGATGGTAATCAAAAAAGAAATAATTCTGAAAACATTACCCTGAGGGATGGAAATAATGAAATTGACGGAAAAAAGAATTCCCATCATCAATCCATATATCATGGAAGACTTAAAAATATTTCCTTGCATGATTTTATTCTTTTACATTTACTCATGCAAAAGTACAAAAAAAGACGTGAATCGGAAATACTAAATTTTTAGTTCGGTTTTGATGAAGAGGAAAATTTGGATAAAATCTAAAACTTAAAGAGCAAGTAAATTAATTCTTTACAATTTATTTCATCTCTTTGTTTCGATCATCAAATCGATATGAAAATTAAAATTCGGAAGAAAAATGGAATTTGATGTGTTCAAAATCTCGTTGAGCCATTTGCAAAATATAGGGTGATTCGGCCAGATACACATCGCGCCCTTGTTTGTCTTTCACCATAAATTGCGCTTTTCTTTTCTTGAAGGCTTCGAACTGTACAGGGTCATCGCTCTCAATCCAACATGCTTTATATAAAGAAATAGGTTCCCAACGACATTGAGCATTATATTCGTGCAACAATCGATATTGAATTACTTCAAACTGTAACTGCCCGACAGTTCCTACAATTTTTCGCCGATTAAATTCGCTGGTAAAAAGCTGGGCTACACCCTCATCCATCAATTGCCGAATGCCTTTTTCCAATTGCTTGGTTTTCATGGGATCGGCATTTTCGAGATAATTAAACATTTCGGGCGAAAAACTCGGTAATCCTTTAAAATGGAGGTCTTCACCACCGGTCAAGGTATCGCCAATTTTAAAATTCCCATTGTCGGGCAATCCCACAATGTCACCGGCGTAAGCTTCGTCCACAATCTCTTTTTTTTGAGCCATAAAAGCAGTAGGACTCGAAAAACGCATCATTTTTCCCTGTCGAATATGCTTGTAATTAACATTTCGTTCAAATTTCCCCGAACAAATTTTTACAAAAGCTATACAACTGCGATGATTGGGATCCATATTGGCGTGAATTTTGAAAATAAAACCCGAAAAAGCTTCTTCGTAAGGATTCACTACTCTCTCCTGCGCCTGAACGGGTCGCGGAGAAGGAGCAATTTCCACAAAACAGTCCAATAGTTCTTTCACTCCAAAATTATTCAAAGCACTGCCAAAAAAAACCGGAGCCAGCTCTCCCGACAGATATTTTTCCCTGTCAAAAGCCGGATAAATTCCATGAATGAGTTCCAAATCCTGTCGCAATTGATGTGCATCAGGTTCGCCAATAAACTTATCCAGTTCTCCACTGTTAATATCCGAAATTTCAACGGATTCACTAATGCTTTGCTTGTTGGGCGTATAAAGCTGAAGATTTTCCTCGTAAATATTATAAACTCCCTTAAATGAAAATCCCTGATTGATTGGCCAACTCAAGGGTCGAACGTGAATATCGAGTTCCGACTCCAGCTCATCAAGCAAATCGAATGGATCTTTGCCTTCACGATCCATTTTATTGATAAATATCATGACCGGCGTTTTGCGCATGCGACAAACATTCATTAGCTTTCGCGTTTGCTCCTCTACCCCTTTGGCATTGTCAATTACTATAATTACGCTGTCGACGGCTGTCAGTGTTCTGTATGTGTCTTCGGCAAAATCTTGATGACCGGGCGTATCCAGAATATTAATTTTGTAATCCTGATAATCGAAACCCATTACGGAAGTAGCCACAGAAATTCCACGCTGTTTTTCTATTTCCATCCAGTCCGAAGTAGCTGTTTTTCTGATTTTATTCGATTTTACAGCTCCGGCAACATGAATAGCACCTCCAAAAAGCAAAAGTTTTTCGGTTAAAGTAGTTTTTCCGGCATCCGGATGGCTGATAATGGCAAAAGTTCTTCTACGTCGAATTTCTTCTTGAAAGCTCATTTTGAATACAATAGATAATTTTTCAGTTGATTATTTTTAGCCTGCAAAGGTACAACTTTTTGGAAAATTTTCCAATTGCTTTTACTGGTCAAAATGTTGTTTTCAAATTGAATATATTGATTTTCAATGTCGGAGAAAAAAGGATTCAGTTATGAAAGTTATTAAATAAAAACTTCTGTGTTCCTCTATGAAATAAAAATTTAATTTCACTGACTTTTAAAGATATAGCACAGAGTATCGTAAAAAAATTTATCTCTCTTTGGCATATCTCCATACGTCTAACTAAAAATTTTGTTTCTCAATTTTTAGTACTTTATTATATTGAAAATCAAGTCAATCAAAAAATTCTGTTAATCATCAAAACTTAATTTCTCGGAACTAAAAAACCAGAACTTCATTATAGGTTTTCGTTAAAATTAATTTCGGAACTTGTCTATAACTAAAACTAAAGCCCAATCATTGAAAATCAATTGATTGAGCTTTTTTCTAGTACCCAGAGCCGGGGTCGAACCGGCATGGAAGTGAATCCACTGGTGTTTGAGACCAGCGCGTCTACCGATTCCGCCATCTGGGCATTAGCGGGTACAAAAGTAAATTATTTTTTTGATTCACAAAAACAAAAACTGTCGAAATTTCTTTTTTTAATTAAAAAGATATTATTTTTATTGATATTCAGCAAATTAAAAATACATTTGAATTTACGAATTCTTTTTCTGTAAATAATCGTTGCGTTTTCCCGAAAAAAGTTCATACTGCTGAAACCAGCATTCAAGCGGACCATTCATCAAACGATAGCGTTTGGAAGGTTTTAAACCAATCTTTTTCAACGCTTCTTCGTTAGAACTGATTACCCATGCCGTACAACCCGAAAATTTACGTTTCAGTAATGAACCCAAGTTGGCATACAATTCAAAAATATCTTTCGATGGAAGTCGTTCGCCATAAGGAGGATTGGTAACAATGAAGCAATTGGCTGAAGGCGGTTCGAGTTTTTCTATCGGCATCACTCGTAAAGAAATATATTTCGAAAGTCCACTGCTTTTAACATTTTGTTCGGCAATTTTAACGGCATGTGCAGAAATATCTGATCCAAAAATTGTATATTCAAAAGGTCGCTCCTGTGAATCATCGTTGTATAAGGCATCAAAAAGCATTTTATCGAAATCGGGCCATTTTTCGAATGCAAACGAAGCTCTGAAAATTCCGGGAGGAATGTTTAAGGCAATCAAGGCAGCTTCGATAAGCAAAGTTCCCGAGCCGCACATCGGATCAAGAAAGTCGGATTGTCCTTTCCAACCAGCCAACATCAACATTCCGGCAGCCAAAACTTCATTCAGCGGAGCTTTCGTTTGCCCGATGCGGTAACCACGTTTATGAAGCGATTCACCCGAACTGTCGAGCGACAGGGTACAATGATTTCCGGCTATGTGGATATTAAATACGAAATCGGGGTCTTCCACAGAAATACTTGGACGATCGTTGAAATGTTCCGAAAACCAATCAACAATGGCATCTTTCACCCGATAGGTTACAAAGCGTGAATGCTGGAATTCGTCAGAAAAAACGGTCGCATCCACCGAAAAAGTATTATTCACCTTTAGAAGATTATCCCATTCTACAGACTTCATTTTTGTGTATAATTCGTCCGTATTGTCTGCTTCAAAAGAAAAGATCGGTTTAAGAATGCGTAAAGCAGTTCTGCAATGTAAATTTGCCTTGTACAACATGGTCTTATCGCCGCTAAAACTCACTGCCCGCCGCTCTATTTGTACATTGTTGGCTCCCAATTCAGTAAGTTCTTCGGCCAATATCTCCTCGAGTCCCTGAAAGGTTTTGGCTATCATTGGAAATTCCTTCTCCACAAAGAATTTCTTAATTTTATTGTCGTTTCCGGATGTTGTTTTCATCTAAAAAATCAACGTTTCAGTTTATCATCTTGCGAAAGTTTTGCCCCAGCCGGCACATCGCTGTCCACCCAAAGGTTACCGCCAATCACAGCTCCATCTCCAACAGTAATGTTTCCTAAAATGGTAGAATTGGAATAGATAATTACATTGTTGCCTATTCGCGGATGGCGAACGATTCCTTTTATGGGGTTTCCATTCTCGTCGAGGGGAAAACTTCTGGCTCCCAACGTAACGCCCTGATACATTTTCACGTTGTCACCAATCACCGATGTTTCTCCAATAACGACACCCGTACCATGATCTATCATAAAGTAATCACCAATTTCGGCGCCGGGATGAATGTCAATACCTGTTTCCGAATGTGCCATTTCACTGATAATACGGGGAATCAAAGGAACATCGAGTTTTAGCAGGGCATGGGCAATACGATAATTGCTGATGGCTCGAATACCCGGATAGCAAAAAATCACTTCTCCAATACTTTTGGCGGCAGGGTCGCCATTATAGGCGGCAATCACATCGGTATAAAGTTTTCTGCGAATTTCCGGCAATTGGGCAATAAAAGCATTTACTTTTTGTACAACGTTCTGCTCCATGTCGTTACATACATTTTTATCGGTCGGATGTTCGCTCTCGAAACAAATTCCCGCTTTCATCTGCTCGGTAAGCAAAAGTTTCAATCGATCGATACTGAGTCCGATATGATAAAGCAACGTATCGGAATCGAGCGCCGCATCATCAAAGTAACCCGGGAACAAAACAGAACGGCACAACTGAACAATTTCCTGCAAATTATTGATGGAAGGCATCCGTTCGTTCATCACGTGCTGATGACATGCAAATTTATACTGATCTACTTTCGATAATTCGATGATAGCATCTAAAATTTCCTTTTCCATAAATTTGAATTAAAAATTTATAAAACTAACTTAAAAATGAAGACAATGCCCGAATGGCATTTTGCGACCTTTCCTTGCCGATTCCGGTAATAATGGCAACCGACTTTCCTGTTTTTTCTATTTCTTGCTTATACCAGTTGAAGAAAAATTCTCTGTCGTCTCCATGTTCTCGAACCAAATCGGGCTTCCACGGCAAATCAGGATAACACAGCAAATAAAAATCAAAAAAATGCCGGTTCAATCTTTCCGATAAAAACTTGGGAACTTTTCCGTACTTGTACTGAAACCAAACTTTGGTGATTATTAAATCCGTATCGAAAAAAACAAACTTTTTCCCGTCATTCGGATGATTTTCGTAATACAGCTCTTCATCAATCTGATGGGCGGCAATGCGACAAACATCCTCATAATCATACGGTCGTGATAAACTTTCCACATATTCGCGCGCAAATTCGGGAACCCAATCTACACGATAAAATTC
>Ga0208826_1000266_pt1 | contig 59358 bp, 46 predicted proteins | sample AD_UKC115_MetaG_FD_184451 | JGI IMG/M metagenome (GOLD analysis project Ga0208826, IMG submission 184451) | Active sludge microbial communities of municipal wastewater-treating anaerobic digesters from Hong Kong - AD_UKC115_MetaG (SPAdes)... | ecosystem: Engineered > Bioreactor > Anaerobic >... | reverse complement strand
GAGATTTTCATCAACACACAACATTTACTGATGGTTCGTACAGTATTTTCCATATGATGACCAAAAATGCGGAGTTTGGTTTGGACTGGTGGGCAAACAGCGAACATGGCGGAGCATTTAAAATGAACGGTTTGTATTCTGGAATTGATTTATTTGGTGGTTTTGATTCAACAGGGAAAGTGCTTCCCGTAATAACATATTGGGATTCACATTCACCAACAAAATTAATTGGCGATGGGACTTCTGGAAAGAACCCCAAGATGTGGAGATGGCAATCGATAAGAGACTTCTCGTACGCAGCAGTTCAGTTAACAAGGAAAATTTATCCAAACAAAATTGTACTACAAGGAGTCGAATGGAATGTACCTGGACATGAGCATTGCAGTATAGTAATTTTAGGCGATCAATACAAACAAAATGATAATGCAAATGCTGTGGCACAATTTGAATTCTTGTTTGACGCTTCAGACAAGGATACTAATGGTGGATTATCACAAGGCTGGCAAGGGAAAAACCACGTCAATAATCATCAGAAAGCAGTAGAAGCAATTGCCTGGTTGCAACAAAATCATAGAAATACAAGCTGGGCAATAATTGCACACCCAGAGAGAAAATTGCCCGGCAAAGGTGGTTATACAATTGCTGATTTTAGAGATTTCAATAACGCAGGACCAGATGTTGCATTTGGATTTGAGAGCATACCTGGTCACCAAAAAGAAAAATATCGTGGTAGTTACTCGAATTCAAGTGCAGGAAGCGGAACATATGGAGGCGCTGGTATATATAGCGCAAAAGTTGGCGGGCTCTGGGATGCAATGCTTTCGGAAGGTAGAAAATTCTGGTTGTTCTCAAATTCAGATTGCCATAATACAACTGATGATGGCGGAGATTTTTATCCTGGCGAATACCAAAAAACTTATGTTTACGTTTCTGACAAGAAAAATCCACAGGCAATTATTGATGGCGCCCGTTCTGGCAACGTTTGGGTAGTTTCAGGTGATTTAATTGATAGTTTGCATTTCTTTATTGAAGATGCAACTATGGGCGAAACGTTGGTTACAGACAAAAAGTCAGTTAAAATAACCATAAGATTTCACGTTCCATCAAAGCCAAATTATAATGTTTGGTCCTCATACAACAGACCGGAAGTCAATAACGTTGTATTAATTGAGGGAAAAGTAGGTAACAAAATTGAACCAGGTAGCCCACTTTACAATGTAGATACAGTTGCGACAACTAAAATTATTGCAAGATTTGACGCAGTTGGTGGGATTAAAGACAGTAAAGGTTTAACAAGTCAGAAATGGTCAGATATTGGGAATGGATGGAAAGAAATGACTATTAATGTTCCTGTGGATAATCATATGTATTTTAGACTTCGTGGTTCTAATCTCGGGCTAAATGTTCCAAATCAAACTGATGGTGAAGGCAATCCTTTGAGCGATACATTAGAGGGTTATGGAAAGAACAATGCTGCAAAAGCATTTGAAGATTTATGGTTCTATTCTAATCCGATTTTTGTCAAATCAACTGCTGTCACTTCTATTGAAAAAAGCAGTGAGCAGGAAATAAAGATTTATCCAAATCCAGCAAATAAGTATTTTGTAGTAGAGTGCGAAGAACCTTCCACAATTCAAATTTTCGACAATAATGGCAAAATTGTTTACTTTGAAAATATGTCTAGCAACAACCACAGGATAAACACTGAAAATATGCCAAGAGGTGTATATTACGTAAAAATAATAAGAAATAATTCGAGTGTTGCCACTAAACAAATCGTAATTGAATAGCTTTAATTAACAGTAATTATTTTAGGCTCTTTCTATTAACCTTCGGAAGGTTTCGGACCTTCCGAAGTTTTTTATCAATATTTACACAAAGTAGAATAAATTCTGACACAGTTGTTTAAGCAAGATTTTAACTATTATGGTTTAAATAATGTGATTATATCAAACATATCCATTAACAAATTGCCCATTTATTCGTATATTTATAAAATGTTAAAGTGTATGAGAGCAAAATGAATAAGACAAAAATATTGAGAAATTTTGTATTGGCAACACTTTCAGTCGCTATAATATTTACATTAATTACAATTCTGGATAATCAGGTAAAGAATCTACTTGTTGCACAGCAACAAACTAAAACGTTCCGATATGTTCCAAATGAAGCATTCGGATACAACGAGAGATTGAATTATAAAGTGGGATATAAATTTATTACAGCAGGAACGGGGTATTTTCATATTCAGCCCAATCCTGTTTATCGAAATGGGCGTGAATGCTATGATGTTCGTTTCGAGGTGCGTTCGCTGCCAAGCCTTGAGATGCTATACAGGGTGCGAGACCGTTATCGCACAGTGCTTGATGTGGCGGGGATTTTCCCTTGGGAATTCGAGCAGAGCATTCGCGAAGGTAACTACAAAAGAGATGCACGGGCAGTGTTCGACCAGGTGAACAACATTGCTACAGTTAAGGACAAGCAATACAAGGTGCCAGAATATGTTCACGACATAGTTTCAGCGTTTTATTATTCTCGCACACTTGATTTGCGGTCTATGAATGATGGACACGTTTTCTACTTAAAGCAATTTTTCAAAGATACGACCTATACTCTGGGTGTGAAAATTCATCGTCGCGAAACAATTGATGTTGAGGCGGGCAAATTTCGCTGTATTGTGATAGAACCGCTTGTTGTGAAAGGTGGGCTATTCAAAAGTGATGGAAGCATATTTATCTGGTTGAGCGACGACGAACGCAAAATACCTGTAAAAGTAGCAACACGCATTTTAATTGGATTTGTTAGTGCAGATTTAGTATCGTATAGCGGCACACGCGGTCCCGTATCAGCAAAACTCAATTAAGGTGAAACGATGAGATTAAAAATAATAGTTTTTTTGCTTGCAGTAGCAATCGTTTTTGCTCAAAACGACAAATCGCAGCTTTATAATTCATTATTGAGCAAATACGGGGACATTAATTCAATTTCTCTGAAATTTAAATCGCTGAATAATCACTCGCTGGAAGGGAAACTTGATGCACAAAAAGGGAACAAGTATGTGTTACGTCTTGGCGATAGAGTAATCACCTGCAACGGGAAAACGCTCTGGAATTACTCAGAAACGGACAATAATGTTATCGTAAGCAATTTCGATAGCAATATTCACACAAATTCGCTCGAAAATTTTTTCTTTTCGTTGATATCGCAGCTCAACCCTGTTGAGCTGAAAGTAGAGAGCTCCTCGCGTGGGACTTCGTTTAGAATTTTGACGCTCGAACCAAAAACAAGTGAGCAGTTTTCTCAAATTAAATTGTGGATTGATAGCAAAGGCGAAATAGCATCAATTGCAATAATTAAAGACAAAATTGAGGAAAAATGGGCAATCTGGGACGTCAGGATAAATCCAAAATTTGAAAAGGAACACTTTAATTTCAAAGCACCCAAAAACGTAGAAACAATTGATATAAGATGAAAATATTAGCATTCGAATCAAGTTGTGATGAAACGTCAGTTTCTATTGTCGAGAATGGGCAAATAAGAAGCAATATCATTTCCTCGCAGTATTTTCACAAGAAATACGGTGGAGTTGTGCCGGAGCTTGCCTCGCGGGCACACCTTGAAGCAATTTGCGAACTTACCGAAATTGCTTTCGAGCAAGCGATGCTCTCCCCACAAGATATTGACGCAATTGCTGTAACAACAGAGCCGGGATTGATTGGTTCGCTAATTGTTGGTTCGAACTTCGCAAAGGGACTATCGGTAAAGTACGATTTGCCAATAGTGCCAATAAATCACATCGAAGGGCATATATATTCAGGATTGATTAGCAATAGCGGGTGCGACTTCCCATTTGTGAATTTGCTTGTGAGCGGCGGTCATACTGCTTTGTTTTTAGTGCATTCATTTAATGATTATGAGGTAATTGGGCTAACTCGGGACGATGCAGCAGGCGAAGCCTTCGATAAAATTGCGAAATTGCTGGGTCTTTCCTATCCCGGCGGACCGGAAATTGATAAATTAGCACAAGCAGGCAATAGCAAAGCGTTCGATTTCCCGCGTTCAATGATGAATTCGGGTGATTATGATTTTAGTTTTTCAGGACTTAAAACATCTGTCAAAAATTTCGTTTATAAGAATTATCCAAATGGCGTTCCAAAAGAGGCTTTGTCTGATGTGGCAGCATCGGTGCAGAGGGCTATTGTCGATGTACTTGTTGCAAAAACGATAAAAGCAGCAGAAGAACATAAAGTAAGAAACATTGTAATTTCGGGTGGAGTATCGGCAAACAGCTGGCTGAGAGAAAAAATGAAAATGAAAGCGGCTCAGAAAGGAATTGCCACATTTGCACCAGAAATGGGATATTGTATGGACAACGCTGCAATGATTGGCTTCATCGCAGAAAAGAAACTACTTGAAAAAGGACGCGATTGTTTCTACAAATTGGATTTTCGAGTTAGTGCAAACGCACTTCGTTCCAGAAAGAAAAATGAATAATTAATTAAAAAAATACATTTCATTCTTTTTATCAATTTTGATATAATTTTTTTATTTTTAATCAGTTAAATTGCAATTAATTGGCTTGGTTTTTGTCTTATATTTTATGTGAAAATCAAAAAATTTAATAAAAATGAGAAAACTAAGACATTATATAGTTTTAACAATTGTATTGCTCAGCAGCATTCAGCTGGCGGCAAGCCAGCAACCAGAATGCGAAATAATAGAAGTAAAAGTAAATAGCAGAATAATAAACTTATCGAGCGAAAGTGATATTGTTGTTCGGCAAAGCGATACAATTACCTTCAAATATGAAATTCGGAATATTCCAAAGAATGCAGGGAATTCGTTTTATTATCGTGTTGTACTGCGAAATAAACAGGACTCAAGTTTTAAAGTAACGGGTTCGAACGTTGTACAATATTCAGATTTGTTTGAAGATGATTATACATTTTTTGCAGGTGGATTCGATTTGCAGGGGCGCTGGATTGCAAAAACAAGCAGAATTGCTTTCAGAGTGAATAACCGTGAAGCAGAGCTTCGCGAAAAATTGAAGCAATACGAAAGCCACATTGAAAAACTGGAAAAATTGGTGCCTGAAAAATCTGAAATTGGCACTTTTTCATTTGATAAAATATCTTTGATTTTTGGTTTGACTTTTGGCATTGTTGTTGCGTCATCAGTATTCTTTATCTATGTTGGGATTAAGAACAAAAAAAATAAAGGTGAAAATATGGACGAATTAGAAAGCATTGTAATTACGAAAGAAGAGTATAACAAGATAATGTCCGAGAATAGCAATCTGCGGGCTGAGATATCGGCATTACGCGGACAGATTGATGCTCTTCAAGCACGTGCAAACGATATGCGTAAGCAAAACAAGGAATTGCAAGAAAGGCTAAATCAGCTTTCCAACTCGAAGGCAGAACTGGAAAATCTACAAGCACAGAAAGATGAGCTTTTCGCATTGATAATACACGATATAAAAAATCCGGCGGCTTTGATAAAGAGCCTTGTAGATTTGTTGCGTTCTTATGATTTATCGGCTGTCGAAAAGCAAGAAATAATCGATGATATAGCCGAAACTACTGCTCGTATTGTTAGTTTATCGCAAGAAGTTACAAAAATACTGGCTCTCGAAACAACCAAGCTCGAACTGAATATTGAAACAGTGCAAATTGGCGATATTGTGGAAGATGTAGTAAATCGCAACTTTGTTTCGGCAAAGAGCAAAAATATTGAAATGACTTACGACGTTTCGAAGAACTTGCCTGAAATTGAAATAGACGCCCAAAAAATTGACGAAGTGCTTGATAATCTTATCTCAAACGCAATCAAGTTCACGCAAAAAGGCGGGAAAGTGCACGTAAGGTCTTATCTTGATGAGAATAAAGTAATTGTCGAGGTCAACGACAACGGATTGGGACTTACCGAAGATGACATAAAGCGAGCATTTCAGCGTGGGAGTAAGTTATCAGCACAACCAACGGGTGGTGAATCATCCACAGGGCTTGGGCTCTGGATAGTGAAGAAGCTTGTAGATGCTCATAATGGTAGAGTTTGGGTAAAAAGCACGCTTGGCAAGGGTTCATCATTTGCATTTTCACTACCATTAAGGCAAAAGAAAGAAGAAGTAACAGCGTAGTAAAAAATAAAAAAAGGCGGGGTAGGATGCCCCGCCTAAAGATATTCGCAATCTATTTTAATTTCATACCTGCATCTAACAATTCATTGACTTTGCTCATTGAATCGGCTTCGGCATAGAAGCGAATGAGCGGCTCAGTTCCAGAAGCACGGATAAGCAACCACCCACCATCAATATAGAACTTATACCCATCAAGTGTGTTTATACTTTCGACGGCAAAAGGACCAATTTTTTCGGGAAGCTTTTGTGCCGCAGCCAATATTGCTTTCTTTCTATCGGGTGTAACGCGGACGTCGCGACGATGATACTTGTGTGTGCCAAGTTCTTCGTCAAGTTCGGAGCAAAGTTCTTTGAGAGTTTTGCCGCGGACAGCCATAACTTCGAGAATAAGCATAGCGTTGAATAATCCGTCGCGTTCAGGAATATGAAGAATTGTGCCTAATCCACCAGATTCTTCACCACCGATAAGCACTTTGGTTTCGTTCATAATTTTAGCAGTGTGTTTGAACCCGACAGGAGTTTCGACGAGAGGGATATTTTTAGCTTTGCAGTATTTATCGACCATAGAGGTAAGCGAAACAGTTTTGACAACGGTTCCGCGTTTCTTTTTATGTTCGTAGAGATATTTGAGCAAAATCATAAAGACGCGATGGGAATCAACGAAATTACCTTCACTGTCGATTAGCCCGACTCGGTCAGCATCGCCATCTGTTGCAATACCGATGTCGTATTTACCTTCTTTAACCTTTTCGGCTAAAAAGTATAGGTTTTCGGCAATTGGTTCGGGGTGGTGAAGTTCGCCGAAAGACGGATTATACTCATTGTGAATAACATCAGCATTAGGAAGAAGCAGATGAATTGTGTCGATTCCAGCTCCATACATTGGGTCGTAGAGGATTTTGAAGTTAGCGGAATTGACAGCCTGCATATCAACTTTTTTCTTAATCTGGCGAATGTAGGATTCCTTTGCGTTGAACAGGCGAATTTTTTTCTGTTCGATGTATTCATCAATGGTTTTCAAATCGAGCTGAGGCGGTTTTTTCATAATAGATTTGAGTTCGTTCTCTACCAGAGCGATTTCGTCGGTAGTAGCAGGACCGCCGAAGCTACCTTTGAGTTTAAATCCGTTGTATTTAGGAGGATTGTGCGAAGCAGTAATGACAACTCCGAGTTGCGAGCATTTTTGCCTGGTATGGAAGGAAACTTGCGGTGTAGAAGAGACCGTGTCTGTAAGATGAACAGTTATGCCCTGACTTGCTAAAATTGCAGCAGTTTCTTCGGCAAAATCACGCGAGAGAAAACGCGTATCGTAGCCGACAACGACGCTGGGATATTCAACATCTTTGTAATGATTTAGAATATGTCGGGCAGTTGCATAAGCAACTAAACGAACATTATCGAAGGTAAAGTCACGAGCGATAACGCCACGCCATCCATCCGTTCCAAATACTATTGTCATAGTTTTTATATCAATTTGTTAAACATCAAATAAAAGTTAAAGCGAGTAGCTATAAACACTTCTACCGGCATAAATAGCAGCGTCGTCGAGCATATCTTCGATACGAAGAAGTTGGTTGTATTTTGCAACTCTGTCGGTTCTGCTTGGAGCACCCGTTTTGATTTGACCTGCGTTGGTTGCAACGGCGAGATCGGCAATTGTAGTGTCTTCGGTTTCGCCTGAACGGTGAGAAATAACGTTATTGTAACCAAATCTTTTAGCAAGAGAAATAGCTTCGAGAGTTTCAGTAAGAGTGCCAATTTGGTTGACTTTTATCAGAACAGAATTAGCAATATTTTCTTTGATACCTTCGGCAATAATTTTTGGATTGGTTACAAAAATATCGTCGGCAACAAGTTGAATACGGCGACCTAATGCTTCGGTAAGCTTTTTCCAGCCGTCCCAGTCGTGTTCGCCGAGACCGTCTTCGATAGAAATAATAGGATATTTATTGCAAAGGTTAATGTACCACTCAATCATTTCTTCCGAGGTTTTGTATTCGCCGGTTGATTTGAACATTTTGTATTTGCCGTTTTCCCACATTTCGCTTGCAGCGGTGTCGATTGCCAGAAGCACATCGTCGTTAGGTTTGTATCCAGCTTTTTCGATAGCTTCGAGAATAACTTCGAAAGCTTCTTCGTTTGATTTCAGCGATGGAGCAAAACCGCTTTCATCGCCAACAGATGTATTATAACCTTTGGATTTAAGAACGGATTTTAGGTTGTGAAATACTTCAACTCCAATACGCAAAGCTTCCTTGAAAGTATCGGCACCAACAGGAACAATCATAAATTCCTGAATATCAACGGTATTATCGGCGTGTTTTCCGCCATTGAGAATATTCATCATCGGAGTGGGAAGAAGTTCGGCATTAATTCCACCGATGTATTTATAGAGCGGCAATCCGTGATATTCAGCAGCAGCTTTTGCAACTGCAAGCGAAGCAGCAAGCATAGCATTAGCGCCAAGATTAGTTTTATTCTCTGTTCCATCAAGTTCGATTAAGATTGAATCAACTTGTTTTTGTTCGGTTGCATCAATTCCTTCCAAAGCATCGGCAATAGCATTGTTCAAGTTGTCCACAGCTTTTGTTACACCTTTGCCGAGGTAGCGGTTTTTGTCGCCATCACGGAGTTCGCAAGCTTCTTTTTCGCCGGTACTTGCACCGCTGGGTACAATAGCGTGTCCATAAGAACCATCTGCAAGGATTACCTCACATTCGACGGTTGGATTGCCACGTGAATCAAGGACTTCACGACCATAAACATCAACAATGTAAGAACTCATTTTTATCTCCAAATTAAATTAAAAAGTCAATTTCTTTTGCTAAACAGAAATCTTTGGAAGTAATTCCGTTAGCAGAATGTGTTGTGAGGACAACACGCAATTTGTTCCACCCGTAGAGTGAAATATCGGGGTGGTGGTCATATTTTTCTGCTAAAATGGCAATAGAATTAATCAAGCCAACAGCAGAAACAAAGTTCGGAGCAACAATTTCCCGAACTAACGAATTATTTTCGACAGTCCAGAGGGGATTTTCTTGCAGAAAATCCTGAACTTCGCCTTCGGAAGCAATAACAATGTTGCTCATTATTAAATGTGGTTTTTAATTCTTTCGACAAAATGTTGTTTCGGGACAGCACCTAAAATACGGTCAACTTCTTCCCCATTTTTGACAATCACAACAGTCGGAATGGAACGAATGCCATACATCATAGCGACTTTTTGGTTATTATCAACATCGAGTTTGCATACTTTTATTTTGCCTTCGTATTCAACGGCGAGTTCCTCAATAATAGGTGCAATCATACGGCACGGACCGCACCAAGTAGCCCAAAAGTCTATCAGGACGGGAATATCAGATTTGAGAACAACTTCATCGTAGGTATCATCAGTTAAATGAATTGGTTGAGCCATAATTTTCTCCGAAAATTAAATATAACAAGTAATAACAAGTAAAAAGATTTTTTTTTTGACGAATAACATTAAGTGTAATTTTATAAATATTTAATGTTTGCAAATAAAATATTTTTTGTAATTTTTTGTCAATAAATTGATTATTGCGTAATTTTGCACAACGCTGTTGTGCTTATTTTGAAATAAGTTAAAAACAAGTAGTCAACAACAATAAAGGTACTCTCTATGAACCAAGGTCATATTGTTCAAGTAATCGGTCCAGTAGTGGATGTCGAGTTTCCAAATGGTCAAGTTCCCGCAGTATTAAATGCATTAGAAATAATGATGAAATCGCCGGAAGACGGCAGCGAGAAAAAATTAGTATGCGAAGTACAACAGCATTTAGGAGAAGACCGCGTTCGTTCGGTAGCGATGGATTCGACCGACGGTCTTGTGCGTGGGATGCCTGTAATCGATACAGGCGAACCAATCAAGGTGCCTGTCGGACCAGAAGTATTAGGTCGGTTAATGAATATTATAGGCGAGCCAATTGACAATAAAGGCGAAATCCGCACAAAAGAACGCTCTCCAATTCACAAAGCACCACCTCAGTTTACTGCTCTTTCGACTAAAAAAGAAATGTTCGAAACAGGTATTAAAGTAATAGATTTAGTTCAGCCATTCACAAAAGGTGGAAAAACAGGGCTATTTGGCGGAGCAGGAGTTGGGAAAACAGTAATTATTCAAGAATTGATACACAATATTGCAAAGCATCATGGTGGTTATTCCTGCTTTGCAGGAGTAGGCGAACGCACACGCGAAGGTAACGACCTATATCTTGAAATGACTGAATCAGGAGTAATCGATAAAACTGCGATGATCTTTGGTCAGATGAACGAACCGCCCGGAGCACGTTCGCGAGTGGCGCTCACAGCTCTTACAGTTGCAGAGTATTTCCGTGATGTGGAAGGGCGTGATGTGCTGCTGTTCATCGATAACATTTTCCGCTTTATTCAGGCAGGTTCGGAAGTATCCGCACTTTTGGGACGTATGCCATCAGCTGTGGGATATCAACCAACATTAGCAACTGAGCTTGGATTTTTGCAGGAGCGAATTGCTTCGACCGATAGAGGTTCGATTACATCTGTTCAGGCAGTATATGTTCCCGCCGACGACCTAACAGACCCGGCACCTGCAAATACATTTACACATCTTGATGCGAAGACAGTGCTTTCCCGCCAAATTGCTGAACTTGGGATTTATCCCGCAGTAGACCCGCTTGATTCAAGTTCGCGTATTATGGACCCACTTGTTATTGGCGAGGAACACTATAATGTTGCTCGTGCTTGCGTAAATGTTCTTCAAACATATAAAAACTTGCAAGATATTATTAACATTTTGGGTATGGAAGAACTTTCCGACGAAGATAAATTAACAGTATATAGAGCACGCAAGATACAGAAATTCTTCTCGCAACCGTTCTTTGTTGCAGAGCAGTTCACGGGCTATCAAGGACGTTACGTGAAGATTACCGATACAGTAGCAAGCTTCAAGGCAATTCTGGACGGCGAATGCGACGATATTCCCGAGACATTTTTCAGTTACGCGGGGACTATCGACGAGGTATTCGACCGATTTAAGAAAAGTAGAGCATAGTAAGGGTGCAAAAGTTGGAATCTAAAATGTTGTATATAGAGCTTGTTACCCCGGAGAAAAAGATTTTTTCGGGGAAAGTGCAATCAGTGTGGTTTCCCGGCTCGCTATCGCCTTTTCAGGTTCTGCCAAATCACGCTCCGATTGTATCTTCGCTTGATGCAGGGGTTCTAAAATTTCTCGATGAACAAAATAATATTGTAAAATATGCAATTACGGGCGGATTTGTCGATTTGCAAAACAACAAAGCAAGCATTATGCTCGAAAAAGCAATATCGGCAGATGGATTGAAGCTTGAAACCGTGAAATTGCAGCTCGAAAAAGCAAAAGAAAATTTAAAGACAGCAAAGCAAACAGAAGATAAAACAAAAGCGCAGAAAGAATTAGATTTTGCGAAAGCTTGCTTGAATATTTTGCAAGATGAAAATTAATTTTTGATTGAAAAGAGGCGTTTATGGACGAAAAAATAATGTTTGAAGGGATTACGTACGACGATGTTTTGCTAATTCCTGGATATAGCGAGGTTTTGCCAAGGGATACTGACGTTAGCTCGCGCCTTACGAAAACAATAAAATTGAACATACCGATACTTAGCGCTGCGATGGACACTGTTACCGAAGCTGAGATGGCTCAGGCTATCGCACGAGAAGGTGGGCTGGGCGTAATACACAAAAATTTGAGCATTCAGCGACAAGCAGACCAGGTCGATAGAGTGAAGCGTTCCGAAAGCGGTATGATTATGAAGCCTATTACGCTGACAGGCGACAAAACAGTTGCTGATGCGCTCGAAATGATGGCTAAATACAAAATTTCCGGTATTCCCATCGTTGATGAAAACAAAAAACTTATCGGTATTGTTACAAACAGAGATTTGCGGTTCAATCCCGAACGCAGCGAATTGCTTCAAAACATAATGACGAAGGAAAATTTGAAGACGGTACCGGTCGGGACAACCTTAGAAGAAGCTGAAACGCTTTTGCAGAAATACAGAATTGAGAAACTACCCGTTGTAGACGACAATTACACTCTTTGTGGACTGATTACTTTCAAGGATATACAGAAAAAGAAGCAATTTCCGCGCGCTTGCAAAGACGAGCAAGGACGGTTGCGAGTTGGGGCTGCTGTGGGAATTTCGGCGGACACGCTTGAACGGGTGGCAGCATTGATAGAGGTCGGAGTTGATGCAATTTTTGTTGATACAGCACACGGTCATAGCCGCGGTGTAATTGAAATGGTGAAATTGATAAAAAGCAAGCATCCTGAATTGCAAGTGATTGCAGGCAACATTGCAACAGAAGAAGCAGCAGAAGCGCTCATCCGTGCCGGAGCAGATGGATTGAAGGTGGGAATTGGACCAGGTTCGATTTGCACAACGCGAATAATTGCCGGCGTGGGGGTTCCGCAGCTTAGTGCAGTGATGAATGTTGCAAAAGTAGCAAAGAAATATGATGTGCCCGTAATCGCTGATGGCGGAATAAAACAAACCGGTGATATAGCAAAAGCGATAGCTGGCGGTGCCGATAGCGTGATGATTGGGAATTTATTCGCTGGTCACGAGGAAAGCCCCGGCGAAAAGATTATTTACGAAGGTAGAGTGTATAAGATATACCGCGGAATGGGTTCTCTTGGTGCAATGAGCCAGGGTTCGGCGGATAGGTATTTCCAGGATGTGGAAGAAGAAATATCCAAGTTTGTACCGGAAGGAATAGAGGGACGAGTTCCGTTCAAAGGCAACGTTGGTGATACGATATATCAGATAGTGGGCGGATTACGTGCCTCGATGGGATATTGTGGTTGCCGAACAATTCAAGAGATGCAGCAGAAAGCTCAGTTCAATAGAATTACTTCGGCAGGATTGCGCGAATCGCACCCACACGATGTAAGAATCACCAAAGAATCGCCAAATTACTATGTATAATATATAACGAAACTAAAATGACTTATTCTCAACCAAATTTTATAACGCAATATCCAAAAATTGTTGACAAACGTTTCCATCAGTTGCGTTTCAATATCGAAGAAAACAAGTGCGAAGCAGCGGTAATAACAAAATTATCGAATATCAGGTATTTAACTAATTTTTCGGGGTCATCTGCTTATTTGTTCGTAACGGACGACGAAGTGCATTTCGTTACCGACGATAGATACGAAGAGCAGATAAAGACAGAACTCTACGACCTGCCGAATTTGCAGGTGCATATCACCCGAGACGTTTGGGGATACCTTGCAAAAAGCAAATTTTTGAACAAAGTGGAAAATCTGGGTTTCGAAGCAGACCATATTCCTTATGGCGACGCGGTAGAAATTCGCAATCGAATTAGACCATTGAAATTCAAGCCAATCAGCAATTTAGTTGAGCGTTTCACTTATCCGAAAGCGCCCGAAGAGCTCGAATACATCAAGCAAGCTTGCAAAATTGCCGAGAAAGTATACGAAGAGATGCTTGGTTTCATTCAACCGGGAATGACCGAAAAAGAAATAGCAATAGAAATTGCTTATCGCACTCGCAAACTTGGCAGCGAAGGCGACCCATTCGATATCATCGCTGTATCGGGACCACGCACAGCGCTTGTCCACGGCAAGCCATCGGACCGCAAAATCAAGAAAAATGATATAATTTTGCTGGATTTTGGCGCAAAAGTGCAGGGATTTGGTTCCGATATTACACGAACTTTCTGCGTCGGTAAAGCAACAAAAGAGCAAAAGGCAATTTACAAATTAGTCTATGATGCAAAGCAAGCAGCTTGCGAGGCTGCCCGTCCGGGTATGAACGGGAAATTGCTCGATGCAGTTGCACGCAAAATGATTGACAATGCGGGCTATGGGATTAACTTCCAGCATTCACTGGGTCACGGAATTGGGCTCGAAGCGCACGAGGGACCAATTATCACCTTCCGCCGCGAAGACCAGATAATCCCCGAGGACGTTGTGCTTGCTATCGAACCTGGGGTTTATTTCCCTGATAAGTTTGGAATGAGAGTGGAAGACGATATTTATATCACCCGCAATGAAATAACAATGTTAACAAATGCACCAGCAGAACTAATTGTCATCTAACTATGGATTTTGAAACTGACGATAAATTAGCGGGAAATAGTTCAAGCAATCTCAATACACTATTTATTGCTTATTATTTCCCGCCGATGGGACTTAGCGGTGTTCAAAGAAGCGTAAAATTTGCAAAATATCTACCTGAAAACGGCTGGGATGTTTCGGTGCTAACCACCACACCAGCCGCTTATTACGCTTATGATGAGACTTTACTCGATGAGTTGAACAACCCGAAAATTTCAATATACCGCACCCAACCCGATGCAACTCGTCTTGCAAAGAAAAAAGGCTCAAACTTAATTCAATATCCTTCACATTTTTCGCAAAAATTGAAAAGAATTATCCTGCAATCTTTTTTGCAACCTGATAGCAGAATTGTCTGGAAAAAGAAGGCGATAAAGCTCGCCGAGGAAATAATCGAGAATAATCATTTTCATACACTACTGGCAACTGCCCCACCTTTCACCGATTTTTTAATTGCAAATGAATTATCTGAAAAATATGAAATACCATACGTGATTGACTATCGCGACCTCTGGGTTGATAATGCTTATTATTATTACCTGACACCATTTCATAAGATGAAAGCAATTAAGATGGAAACAGAGGTTCTTACCCGAGCAAAGCGAATAATAGTTATCAACCGATTTATGAAAGAAAAATTGCTGCAAAGATATAAATTTCTCTCTCACGAAGATATTACAATTATTCCACACGGTTACGACGAAGAAGATTTTGCACCATACAGGCAATTGAAGCCCGACCCGAATTATTTCACAATTACTCATTCTGGATTGTTCCCGGACGACCTGACGCCCAAATACTTTCTGAAAGCTTTGTCGATATACTTGAAGAAAAACCAGGAAGCAAAGCACAAGATTAGAGCTGTGTTTGTCGGACTTATGAGAAAACCGCACGAGAAGCTTGTAAAGAAGTATAATTTGGGCGAAAACGTTGTGCTGAAAGGCTACTTGCCACATAGCGAGTGTATAAAGGAACTGATGCAGTCCGATGTTTTGTGGATGATGTCCCCAAATAATATTGTAACTCCATCGAGGTTGTACGAATATATTGGTGCAAGAAAACCAATTCTGATTTCCATACCAAATGGGAATATAAAACAAACAGCACTCGAAACAGAAGCCGCCATCGCAACAGAGCCACGCGACACAAAAGCAATAATCGAAGCAATCGACACATATTTTGAAATGTGGAAGAAAGGCTCTCTGCCCCACCCAAATATTAAAAACAGTCAGAATTATGAACGCCGATATTTAACAAGATTGCTTGCAAGAGAATTGGCATTTTCCGCAAATTATTAATGTGGAAAAGTTTATTTTTCAAATCTCTGCAATTATTGTTAAGTTGTTAATATTCAATGAAGTTCTTTGTTTTGTAATAGTTTCACAATAGTTAATCAAAAATTAACAATATGTTACGAAAGAATTAAGAAAAAAGGATTAATTTGCAAAATATACTGTTTTATTTTTCATAATAAAAGGGCATAGTATGCTTAAAAAAGTTTCCTTAATTTTTCTTGCTTTCTTAGCAATAATCAATTTTGCTTATTCGCAAGGTGGGACAACCGCATCGATTAGCGGTCGTGTTACAGATGCGGATGGAAAACCATTAGCAGGGACAACCGTTAAGGTTGTGCATCAGCCAACGGGCACAACCGCCGGTGCAGTAACAAACAATGCCGGGAGGTTTAACATAATCGGTTTGCGTGTTGGCGGACCATATACTGTAACAATTTCGATGGTTGGATATGAATCGCAAATCAAGGAAAATATCACATTAGGTATAGACCAGAATTACAGTATGAACGTTCGCCTTGTGGAAAAAGGTGTCAAAACGGGAACAGTAGATGTAATCGCAGACAAAAACGAGATAATCTCATCGAACAGAACGGGTGCTTCGCAATCTGTTACAGAAAGCGAAATTAAGAGTTTGCCAACTATTGCCCGCTCAATACACGACTATTCGAGATTGTCGCCACATATTATTTCATCAACTTCGGAAGGTTCGAACGTAGGCGGAAGAAACAGCAAATACAACAATATACAGGTAGATGGTGCTATTATGAGCGATGCATTTGGGCTGTCGTCTGCGGGCACGCCCGGCGGTCAAGCAGGGACAGAACCTATTTCGCTCGATGCAATTCAGGAATTTCAGGTAGCAGTAGCACCATTTGATGTTCGTTTAGGTGGATTCACTGGTGGTTTGATTAACGCAATAACTCGTAGTGGTTCGAATTATTATCATGGTTCAGCATATTTTTATGGCAGAAATGAAAAATTAGTTGGTAATGCTGTAATTAAAGGTCCAGATGGCAAATACGCACCATACCCTGAATATACAGATTTTCAAGCAGGTGGGCGTTTAGGCGGTCCAATTATAAAAGACCAACTTTTCTTTTTTGTAAACGGTGAGGTGCGTCAGCGAGCAGAACCCCAAACTCTTGCATACAAAGGCGAAAGCGGTCCAAATGTGTTCGGTCTTTCAAGAGAAGAACTTAAAGCTTTGCGCGATAGTGTAATTACTAAATATGGCTACGACCCAGGTTCTTATGATAAATACACACGCGATGTAAATAACTATAAAATTTTTATGCGTTTGGATTATAATATTTCTAATCAGCATAGATTAACACTGCGTCATAATTTTGTTAACGCAGAGCAAGATAATTCTGTAACTCGTTCAGCAACTTTCTTTTCATATTCTGGACAGGAGTATATATTCAAGAGTTTGCAAAATCAAACAGTTTTGCAGCTGAATAGTGTGTTGGGCAAAGATATGGCTAATGAGTTCCGTCTTGCTTATACTCAAGTAAACGACGAACGCGACCCACAATCACGCCCATTCCCAAGTGTTACAATTTCATCTTTGGGCGACGACAAACGAAGCTCTGTTAGTTTCGGTGTTGAACGCTTCTCGCAAGCCAACGCTCTGGACCAGAGCATTCTTGAAATAACTGACAACTTCAATTATTTTTTGGAAGATCACGTATTTACAGTAGGTACAACTAATCAATATGTTACTTTTAGCAATCTATATGTTCAGGATGCTTTTGGAACATATACTTTCTCGGGATTAGAGAATTTCTATAACAACAAACCTAATAGATATTATTACAGTTATTTATTGCCAGGTGGAAAAGAAAGAGCAGAATTTTCCTACTGGCAGTTAGCATTCTATGCACAAGACGAATGGAAGGTATTGCCAAATCTGAAACTTACATTTGGTTTGCGAGGCGACATCTATGCGTTCCCCGATGAACCATCTTACAATGCAAAATTCGACAGCGTTTTCAATATGAAAACATCAGAGATGCCAACTGCGTTTGCATTCTCACCACGTTTTGGGTTCAACTATGATGTATTTGGCAATAAGAACACGCAGGTGCGTGGTGGTATTGGACTTTTCGCAGGACGCACACCCGGTGTATGGATTGGCAACCAATATGCAAATACTGGTGTTGACTATGGGCGCGTAGATGTTACAAGCAATGTCCCAGCATTCGAACCAGACCCAAAGAATCAGCCAAAGCCTGAGCCTGTTAATACAACCGAAGTAAATATTACAGACAAGAACTTCAAGATGCCACAAATATTACGCTTCAACGTTGCAGTCGACCAGCAGTTAACTGAGGGATTAATTGGAACTATTGAATTCATTTACGGCAAATCAATAAACGAAGTATTATTCAAGAACATTTTGCTTATAGACTCTGTCGATAACAGCGGCAATAGAGTTACTGCAATTGATGGCAGACCGCTATATTTGAGGTATAACAAAAATCCAGTGCTTGTAAGCAACGATTATACAAACGTAATTTATATGACAAACACAAACAAGGGCGACCAGTTAAGTATTTCGGCACAATTGCAAAAGCCATTCAATCAAGGTATTTTGCCAAATTTAAGTGCTAATTTTGCTTACACATATTCGCTTGTTCGCGATGTAAATAGTGCAACTTCGAGCCGTGCAATTTCTAACTGGATGTATAACCCCGCACCAGACCCAAATAATCCGAAGCTATCGACTTCCCTATTCTCAATTCCTCACAGAGTTTTAGCAAATGTATCATACAGATATGAATACTACAAGAATGCAGATATTACTGTAGGTTTATTCTACGAAGGACGTTCCGGTTCACCATTGTCATTCTTATATTATACTCAAAGCAATATCACTTGGGATAGAGATGTGCTTATTGACACACGAGTTCGTGATGCAAACAATGATAATGTGTGGGGCAACGACCTTTGCTACATTCCGAACAAATTAAGAAATGAAAATGGCGTTTGGCAAGATGACAAGATGATCCTTGTTAATGGTGACCAAACTTATACTGCACCTGATGGAACTCAAATGAAATATGCCGAAGCTTTAGAAAAATTCTTAAGCGACTGGGATGGCTTAAAGCGTGGTAAAATTATGGACAGAAACTCGCTTAATCAGCCCTGGCGCCATCAGGTTGATTTAAGAGTGAGCTGGGAAATCCCAACTATTAGCAGACAAAAAGTAGAACTAACTCTTGATATTTTGAATGTGCTGAACTTGCTAAATAGAGAATGGGGACACGTAAAATACGTGAGCAACGGAACATATAGCTTGATGCGTTTCGAAGGTTACGATAAATCAGGTAAAATTCGTGCAAGCTACTTACCAAACACAAGAGGATACAAAGGCGACGACATTTTCGAAACAAGCGATTTCTGGTCTCGCTGGCAAATGCAATTTGGTGTAAGATATACATTCTAACATCGCATAATGTTCGAGGCTTAGAACCTTCGGAAGGGCGAGAATCTTCCGAAGGTTTTTTTGTAATTACCGCGATATTAACCTTCCGAAGGTTTGGAACCATCGGAAGGTTTTCAATCAACCCACTTCGATACTTTTTTTGGGAAAATCTCGTTTGAATAATTAATTTGCAGTATTATTCTATTGAAAAATTAAAATAAAAATGGAAGAGAAAACAAAGATATTTCTAAATTTAACAAATGGAATTGAAGCAATAGAGCGATTTGGCTTGAAGCTCGACGAGGTGTCGTTTATTCGCTTGCAGTCCTGCCATTGCGAAAGCAAAAAGTTTGTGGATATACTGAAAGAATTGGATTACAATTTTCTGATGCATCTGGCAATGGGTTACCGTTGTGTTGTGTATGATTTTGGGGCGAAAAGCCCGTCAAGCAAAGCACTTTATATTGGGCTTACCTGGGTTAGATATGCTTTATACAGGCGTTGGTTCGGGAAAATTATTCCCGTTGAGATAAAGGGATGGGATTTAAGCCAGAGATTTGATATGTTTTATCGGCGTATAGATGATAAAACAAAAAGAAAATTGGATTATTTCAAGAAATTTCTTTTCACAGAGGAAATACGCATCGAAACTGTTTCCGATGCAACAACAAATGACAACAAACCTGATTATTTCCGCTCGATTTTAGAAAAGGAATTGCTCAATAACCGAAAGATTTGAGCTGGCGAGGATTTTGCCGCCATTTTGGACGAACTTTAACATACAAATCAAGATAGACAGACCTGCGAAGGTGATTTTCGATAGCAATACGAGAATGTTCGCCAATTTGTTTAATTCGTTGCCCGTCTTTGCCGATAATAATGGGCTTTTGAGTAGGGCGTTCGACAATAATTTCGGCGTTGATATACCACTTGCCTTTCTCACGTTCTTTAAATTCGACTATGGAGACTTCTGTCGAGTATGGAATTTCTTCTTCGCAGAGCAAGAAAATTTGTTCGCGAATAAGCTCGGAGACAAAAAAGCGTTCGTTCTGGGTGCTAAGCACATCTTCATCATAATAAAATGGCGATTTGGGAATATATTTGGCAATAACTTGAATAGCTTTTGCAACATCGTCGGGTTCGAAGGCAGAAATAGGCAGAATTTCAGAGAAAGTATTGGTTTTGGCAAAAAAATCAATTGCAGGAAGCATAGCTTTTTTGTCTTTCAGCAAGTCGATTTTGTTGAGGAGAAGAATTTTAGGAGCAGGAGATTTGTCAAGCAATTCGAAGAAAGTGCTATGAAAAGGTTCTTTATGTGCGGAATACTCTGAAACATCAAATAACACAAGCAGGACATCAGCAGAAAGCACTTCTTCCGAGACATATTCCATCATAGCTTCGTGCAAAGCATAGCGTGGCTTGATAAAACCTGGGGTATCGACAAACACAATTTGGAGATTATCTTTTGTGTAAATACCCAGAACACGTTTGCGAGTAGTTTGCGGCTTTGGAGTAACAATAGAGAGCTTTTCACCAAGAACAGTGTTCATAAAAGTAGATTTGCCGGCGTTGGGTTTGCCAATAATAGCAACAAAGCCGGCAAATGTATCTTTCGAATGAGTATTATTCATTATTGATTATTCTCAGCAGAATTCTTCTTTTTCGAAAAGAATTTAATTAAACCCAGAGGAATAATAACACAATAGCCGATTACAAGCAGTAATGGCGCCACAACAACAGCAAAAGGATTATTCCACTTGCCATCAGGAAGGGCAGGTTCTTCTGTTACACCCGTAGCCATAAGTAAATATCCAAGCAGAACCACAGCAATACCCACACCGATAACAATCAAATCTTTCTTTTCGAGCGGGAATTCCCATTTTACAGCCTTTGCCTGAACATTAGTGCGAATGTTTCTTTTCTTTTCCATAGCTCACCTACTGACTTTGAAATTTTTCTTTCATAATTAGTTCAGCAATTTTTAAATCAAATGGAGTAGTGATTTTAATGTTTTCATCTTCTCCATCCACAACAGTAACTTTGTAGCCGATGAACTCGACAAGCGAAGCTTCGTCGGTGCCGAAGAAGCTTGCTTCTTTTGCTTTGCGATAAGCAGAAGTAATAACATCAGTCCAAAAACATTGTGGAGTTTGGATAAGCGATAACTTGTTCCTTTCGAGAGTTTTTACAACAAGCCCGTTGCTTGTTTTTTCTTTGACAGTTTCTTTCGGAGCAATACCAGGAATGACAGCACCAAAATCTTCCGTTTCGTTAATAATTCGCTGGACAAGCTTCGGAGAAGCAAACGGACGAACTGCATCGTGAACCAGAACAATTTCAGAATTCTTTACTGTTTCTGAAAGCAACCCATTATAGACACTATCCTGACGCTCAAGACCACCGATTATAACTTCTTTAACTTTGTCGCATTTATATTTTTCGATAAGTTCTTTGGTAAAGGTATACCACTCGTTATGAACAGGAATGACAATGCCTTCGACATCTTCAACTGTATCAAAGATACGAATTGTATGGACGAGAATAGGTATGCCTCCCAGTTCAGCAAATTGCTTTGGCACTTGCGAACCGAAGCGTTTACCCACTCCACCCGCCGGAATAATAACACTACTTTTCATAAATATTTCTATTTTTCAATTTATTACAATCAATAAATATAACGAATTTTTTCGTAAATTACTGTAAATTAATTTTATTTTCTAAATTGACAAGCGATAGATGCAATTTAGTTAAGAATAGTTCTGCTTCGTCTTTTGTGATTGTAAGTGGTGGAACAATTCTCAGAACATTCCCCGAAGCAGCATTCGAAATAACCATATTTTTCAGAAGTTCGTCGACAAGCAATTGAGCATCGAAGGAAAGAAGAAGCCCAAGCATAAGCCCGTGCCCACGGACCTCAACAATCATATTTGGGAAATGTTCTTGCAGCTGGAACAATTTGTTTTTCAGATATTCACCGATATTGAGGGCGTTATCCATCACACCGTTGAAAAGTTCCTCGACAACGACAAGACCGGTTGCACAAGCGACTGCATTGCCGCCGTAGGTGGTTCCGTGGTTGCCGCGGTCCCATACATCAGCAAGGAAATCTTTGGCAAGAATTGCACCAAGTGGCAATCCACCGCCTATTCCTTTTGCCATAGTTACGATATCGGGGCTCACTCCGAAGTGCTCGAAACCGAAGAATTTGCCGGTGCGTCCTGCACCGCATTGAATTTCGTCTGCAACAAGCAGGAAATTATATTTGTTTCGAAGTTCTTCTAATTTATCGACAAATTGCTGAGTTGGGGAAACAATCCCGCCTTCTCCTTGAATGAATTCAAGGAAAACGGCGGCAGTTTCGTCGTTTATGTTGCGTTCGAGTTCTTTAATATCATTAAATTTCAGAACTAAAGTGTCGGGGAGGAATGGTCCCATATTCTCTTTGTATTTAGGCTTATCCATAATTGAAAGAGCACCATAAGTGCGCCCGTGGAAGCCACCGCTGAAAGCAACGATTGTTTTTTTACCACGACCGAAAGAGTACTTGCGGACAAGTTTAATGGCGCCATCTGTTGCTTCGGTGCCCGAATTAGTGAAAAAGACACGGGTATAGCCCGTAAGCTGAGTAAGTTTCTCAGCAAGCAGGATTTGCGGTTCCTGGTAGAAATAGTTCGAGACGTGCATGTATTGAGAAATTTGCTTTTGTGCCGCTTCGATAATTTTTGGGTGGCTGTGCCCGAGTGCGTTCACAGCAATTCCCGCAAGGAAATCTAAATACTCATTGCCGTTGCGGTCCCAAATTTTTGCACCGCTTGCGTGGTCTATTTCAATTGGCAAACGCTTATAAGTCTGGAAAAGTACTTGATGCTCACGATTAATTAAATCACTCATTTTTGCTCCGAAATTACATTTTAAAAAAGCAAAATTATGAAAAAGTTAAGTATTTCGGCATTTAAATTGGAGAACATATTAAATAAAACACACAAATATTATCGAATATGTTGAAAATAAAGGATATATAGAAATGAAAAGCAAAATTGAATATACCAAATTATGGAGAATATCAGCAGCTTGGCTGATAATATGCACATTCACATTTTTTGGGTGCACTCCATCAGCAGTGCGAACCGGGAATAAGCCAATAAAGAAAGCAAGCGTTGCCAAAACGCAAAAGCAGGAAATCCCAATAGATGATAAAATTGCTGAATTTGAGAAAAATATAAATGCCCCAAAAAGCGAAAATAATGCACAAAATACACAAAATAGAGTGTTGCCTTCCTTAGAAGAGCAACTTGCCGCACTCGGCAACGAACAGGTTGTAATGAAAAATCAAATAGCGAATTTACAAAAAGATGTTGAAGAATTGCGTTACACTCTAAACGAAATCAGAGGTTCGCTCGAACAATCGAATGTTGTAGAAAAAAGAAGCGTCGTTGCGGGAATTCCAGCAAATAGAGAAACAACGGAAAAAGCACCACAAAGCAGCAGTGATGCCTCAATTTTGCTTTCGGACGAAGAAGAAGGAAAAAGCTACATACAGCGGACGCAAAAAGTTGCAAACACGAGCGCGCGAAAAGCAAGCACCACCAAGCATACAAGCTCATCGGGCAATCAAACTGTTCGAAAAAACAGCGTCTCAATTAAGCAAAATAATATAGCGACGCAAGGCGAGAAGCAGCAAAGCAGAACAAGCGATGAAAGCCCGCAACCTGCCAACGAAAAAGTAGAGATGACACAATCATTAGCGTTAATTAGTCAGAGGCAGTATGATAAAGCAATCGAGGAGCTTGAAAAAGTTGCAAATTCAACCAAAAATGAAGCAGTGCGCAACGAAGCGAAATTTTTGCTTGCCGAAAGCCATTCGCAGCTTGGCAATTACGAGCAAGCCGCTGAAATTTACTCGGAATTATTAAAAAAAGGCAGTGGCGAAAAAACAGCAGTAATTGCAATTAAGCTTGCTGATTGCAAAATTAAATTGGGGCGAATTACAGAAGCAAAAAATACTTACCGCGAAATTATCGAGAAATACCCAAGAAGCGAGTACGTTCCCAAAGCACGAAAAATGCTACAACAAATGTAGAAATAAGCAAATGCACTTCGGCTAAGAAGTTGCCAAATCCAATTTCAGTTAAATTAAGTCGTTAATATTTAGTAAATTTGTAAAACTAAAATTTTACAATTGATTTAGGATATTAATTTTGGAAAACAAAACGAAAAAAGGGAAGCTTTTTATTGTATCGACACCAATTGGCAACAAAGAGGACATAACTTTACGTGCTTTGGGAGTGCTAAAGATTTGCGATTTTGTGATTTGCGAAGAGCTGAAAGAAGGCGCGCGATTGCTAAAAAACATAAACCTTGAAAAAGAACTTATTCCACTCAACGAGCAGAACGAGATAGAGCAAACGTTTAATGTATTGGAACGACTGGAAAAAGGCGACCGTGCTTGTTTAGTGTCTGATTGCGGGACACCATTGCTTGCCGACCCCGGGCAACACTTGCTCAAAGCTGCATTGAAGACAGACATAGAAATAGAGGTTGTCCCAGGTGCATCAAGCATACTGACGGCGCTTGTGCGTTCGGGATTTGATGCATCATCGTTTTTCTTTGCGGGAATGCTAAGCCGAAAGGAAGAAGAACGCTTGCACGAATTATCCCAACTATCCCACTTCCCAAAAACTGTAATTTTGCTGGAAACACCGTATAGATTGAAGCCATTGCTCGAAGCAGCTGCACGTGTGATGCCCGATAGACGCGCCTACATTGGTATGAACCTGACGATGCTGTATGAAACCCACCATTACGGCACTTTTGCCGAACTTTACGAAAAGTTCAAGGATGAGAATATCAAAGCAGAGTTTGTAATTTGCTTCGAGGGACACAAGCAAAACACTTTTTCGAAGGCAGCAGATAAACTTTACAGTCATTCCGATTATTCAAGTCGTCCTCGCAACAAAAATTACGGGGATTATAAATCTGACAGAAATTTTAAATCTGATAGAAAATATAAATCTGACAGAAATTTTAAATCTGATAGAAACTTCAAGTCCGACAAAAAGCATTCGTATAAATCGGACAATTTCAAAAGACCAAAGGACAATTCTTAATTCTGAAATTTGAAATCAGAAAAGTAATTTTCGAAAAGAATTTGCATTTTAATTAAAAAAATGTTATATTTTTTTGTTTTTCATTTTTGTTTAATCTTTCAATTGGAATTATGAAATATAAAGCATATACAAGAAGCAATTACAAGCAGATACCGCAAATATCGAAATTGACTGAGAGGGAAATTTTCGATATTGATGTAGTAAGCACTATATTCCCGTTCAAGACGAACAATTATGTAATCGATAAATTAATCGATTGGAATAATTACAAAACTGACCCGCTATTTGTGTTGAATTTTCCGCAAAAAGGAATGCTCAAAAAAGAGCATTACCAGGAAATAGCGAAAATGCTACGGACGAACACACCGCAAGAAATCATAAAAAAGCGGGCAAATGAAATACATTTTCAGTTAAATCCGCACACAAGCGGGCAGTTGGAACAAAATATTCCGCAAATAAACGGGAAGAAGTTGTACGGATTTCAGCATAAATACAAGCAAACAATGTTGATATTCCCAAGCCACGGGCAGACCTGCCACGCTTATTGCACGTTTTGCTTTCGCTGGCCTCAATTTATCGGTGTCGATGAATTGAAATTTGCCACGCAAGAAGTAGAATTAATGGTGGAATACATAAAACATAATCCGCAAATTACAGATGTTCTTTTCACCGGGGGCGACCCATTAGTGATGAAAGCAAGCAAACTGCGGCAATATATCGAACCACTGCTCGATGATAGCATTTCGAATGTCCAGACAATACGTATAGGCACCAAATCGCTGGCTTTCTGGCCATATAGATTTACTCAGGACGATGATAGCCAGGAATTGCTTGAAATATTCCGCACAATTGTTTCAAAAGGGCGAAATCTTGCTTTTATGGCGCATTTTTGCCATCCGAATGAACTTGAAACCGAAGAAGTAAAGGAAGCAATAAAACAAGTGCTTTCGACAGGGGCAATTATACGAACGCAATCGCCCGTGCTGAAGCATATAAACGACGACCCCGAAATATGGGCAAAAATGCTTCGTATGCAGGTAAATCTAAATTTGATACCTTACTATATGTTTATTCCACGTGATACGGGTGCAAGAGATTATTTCTCGCTTTCGCTGGAAGAAGCCTGGAATGTGTTCAGAAAGGCATATCAAAAAGTTAGTGGAATTTGCCGAACAATACGCGGACCGGTGATGTCGGCTACTCCGGGCAAAGTTCAAGTGTTGGGTGTTGCACAAATAAAAGACGAGAAGGTATTTGTATTGAGATTTATACAGGGAAGAAACCCCGATTGGGTGTGCAGACCATTTTTTGCAAAGTACAACAAAAAAGCACTATGGCTTACCGATTTAGAACCTGCATTCGGCGAAAAGAAATTTTTCTTCGAAAGGCAGTTAGAGAAATTCTATCATTCTGCAATAAAAGATATTGAATATTACGATTTCGAGTAGTATTCAATCCTGGTTGGTTAATATCATAAAGATTTGCCTTCGGAACCAATAAAAACATCTATTTGATAGACTTGTAGCTAAAGCATTATCGTTGTCTTGAACCTTCCGAAGGTTTTTTAAATGGTAGGATAGACATACCTGATATTCGAAAATAATTTCTGAGCAATTTCAAAAAAACAATCAGCTTTCAGTATCGTCTAATAGACCAATTTTGAAGATAATTTCGACGGGAAATTGAAGCAAATAACCCGAGCAGTGTGGATATTGTCGATAGTAAGTCTTTTTACAGACATAGCAAGCGAAATGCTATATCCCGTTCTGCCGATATATCTCAAAACAATTGGATTTTCAATTTTATTTATTGGGATATTGGAAGGAATAGCCGAAGCAACCGCCGGACTTAGCAAAGGCTATTTCGGGAAGCTCTCGGACGTTACAGGAAAGAGAGTGCCATTTGTTCGGCTGGGGTATGCATTGAGTGCTGTATCGAAGCCGATGCTGGTAATGCTTGCACATCCGCTGTGGGTGTTTTTTTCGAGGACGCTGGATAGATTTGGCAAGGGGCTTCGCACAGGTGCAAGAGATGCTTTGCTTTCGGACGAAGCAACTCCCGAAACAAAAGGCAAAGTGTTCGGGTTCCATCGTTCGATGGACACTCTGGGTGCGGTAATTGGACCACTATTAGCATTAATTTATCTTTATTTTTATCCGCAGGACTACGTTACTTTATTTTATCTGGCATTTATTCCTGGAATTATCGCTATACTTTTTGCATTTTTTCTTAAAGACAAGCAAAGAACCATTGAAAAAAGTCAGGGAAAAACAAGCTTTCTCTCGTTTATAAAGTATTGGAAACAAAGCCCGAAAATATACAGAAAAATTGTCGTTGGATTGCTTCTATTTACACTGTTCAATAGTTCTGATATGTTCTTGCTGCTAAAAGCAAAGCAAGCAGGACTGGACGACGCCAAAGTAATCGGCACTTATATTTTTTATAACTTAATTTATGCAATTTTCTCGTTTCCGCTTGGGATAATAGCAGACAAGTTTGGACTTAAACGAATTTTAATTCTTGGCTTGCTAATTTATTCGGCTGTATATTTTGGTTTTGCGTTGAATAATAATTTATATGTATTCTATGGGTTGTTCTTTCTTTATGGAATTTATGCAGCAGCAACGGAAGGAATATCGAAGGCGTGGCTATCGAACGTCACGGACAAGAAAGATACAGCGACGGCAATAGGTTCCTTTTCGGCATTTCAGAGTATTTGCACAATGCTTTCAAGCACAATAGCAGGAATTTTGTGGTATAAATTCGGCAGTGCAACTACATTTTTCGCAACGGGAAGCGTTGCGTTGATAGTATCGTTGTATTTCGCAATCGTAGTCAAATCAAATAGAAAAGAAATCCAAACTCAATAAACTTTTTCTACTATTATGTTTGCTAATCATCAAAAAATCTTTATTTTTGCTTAATTATATATAACGTTTGGATTTACTATGAAAGATATTCAACTATTTGGGTTGGGCAACGGTCTTGTTGATATTCAATATGAAGTAGAGGAAGCCGAACTTGCAGAATTAGGGTTGAAGAAGGGCGAAATGCGGCTTGTCGAAAGCGAAAAGCAGAGGGAATTGCTCGAAAAGTATTCACACCACAAGTTCAATAGATGTAGCGGTGGAGCAGCAGCAAACACTATAATTTGCTTTTCGCAGCTGGGCGGCAAAGCTGCTTACTCAACAGTTTTGGGGAAGGACGAGTTCGGTCAATTTTATGCAAATGAATTTATAGAATTAGGGATTGAGCTCAAAGCTGAGATACTGGACAATTATCCAACAGGCACTTGCTTTGTGTTTATCACACCCGACAGCGAACGCACTATGCACACTTCGCTCGGTGCAACTGCATTTTTCGGCAAGCATAATATCGACGAAGCGGTAATTTCGCGCTCCCAATGGATTTATGCCGAAGGATATAAATTTACTGCAAAAAGCAGCACCGATGCATTATTCTATTCCGTAGAATTAGCAAAAAAGCACGGCACAAAGGTTTCGCTAACATTCTCTGATGTTTTTATTATAGACAGTTTTCGCGAAAACTTGCAAAAGGTAGTAAATCAATCCGACCTTGTTTTCTGCAACGAGAACGAAGCACTTCGCTACACGGGCAAGCAGAATGTGGAAGATGCCGTCGATGAATTAAGCCGCGAGTGCCCAAATGTCGTTGTAACGCTTGGTGGGAACGGCTCCATTGTTAAATGGGAAGGCAATATTTACAGGATACCGTCCTATCCCGCAAAGCCAGTTGACACAACCGGTGCGGGCGATTGCTTCGCAGGTGGTTTTATGTATGGCATTATCACAACGGGCAATCCCGTTGTTGCCGGACACATTGCTTCGGCAGTAGGGGCTCGCGTTGTCTCTCAAATGGGTGCTCGAATTTCGGGCGATTTAAAAGAACTTCGTGATGAAATTTTATCGAAAATAAAATGAGAAAATTAGTAAGCGTTGTTTTGTTTTTAGTTGTTATCTGTGAATTAGCATATTCTCAAAGCGGGATACGTTTTCCCGAATTGTCCCGACGATTGGAGAACTATTTCAACAAAGAAATGATACAGGATTTGCAAAGGGAATTTCCGCAGGGGAGCGATTATACAATTTGGGGCTGGGATGTAGGCGATTTTTCGGGCGACGGGGTGCCGGATGCGGCTTTCTCGGTTAGAATTTCCGGGCAGCGCGGACGAATAATGCAAGTGTATTTGTTTGTCGATATTGATGGTTATTTTGTCAAAGCCGGGCAATTTGCTTACGAGTTCGTTGAGTTGCCGCTTGAAATTGGGGTTGTCATCAGAGACAACGCTTGCTATGTTACCCAAAAGCATAAGCAGTTCAATTGGTTAATTCGCGGTTATCGCTTTGATAATGGTGCTTTGATTATGCTGGACGAATTTACAACTGAAAGAATAGGTGAATATACTTACGAATCTTATAAAAATTATCAGAATTTGCAGAATACTGAAAAATTTATAGTTACAAACACGGGTAAAACACGCCTTTTTGCTGAATACACAACAATTCCGTCATATAGACGAGGTCGCCAGATATACAAAGGTTATAGTTCAGAAGTCAAAATTGATAATATCAATTTCGTTCCGAAAGGTGCTTTCTGGTGGGGCGGTGGTGAAGATTTGTCCTTTTCGGTAAGTTCTGCCTGGGACGAAACATATTTATATATGACAGTGAAAGTGAAAGACGACAAGATTGTTCCGCAAAATTGCGACACCTGTATTTGCGATTATGTGGAAGTTTGGTTCGACGTCAATACAGATGGAAGCAATCGATTTGCTGATTTGAAAGGAAACAAAGTAACGTTCAAAGAAAATATCGAAGGTGGTATATTTAACATTAAAATTTATCCTGGAAACTTTCTGGATAGAACGGCATCGGTGAAGGTAAGCACAACAGACGAATTAGAACCATATCAGAAAATTGCGGCACACGACATAATGGCTATTTCGGACATTCAGGATACGATGTATTTGGTGCGTTTCAGAGTTCCCTTTGCTTTTTTGGGGATACAGGGCAATCCCGTTGAGGCGGGGAAATTAATCGAATTCGGCTGCACAGTATCGGTTCACGATTACGACAATGAGTTCCGACCTGAGGAATACACACGCAAAAACAGTTCAGTCTTCGACCCACAAAATCCTGCTACCTACGGTTCAATAGTTCTTGTGCCAGACGATATGTGGTATGGCTCGTCGAAAAACATATTTTTAGAGGACATACTTAAAACGCTTGTAGAATATGGCTTCTAAAAACAAAACAAAAGTTAGGGAAGCACTATTCAGCTCCATAAGAGAGATGGCACCATTTATGAATTTAGGTATGCAGATGGCTATTCCCGTTGTTCTATTTACTTTGCTTGGATGGTGGATAGATAGCAAAAACAACACTTCCCCACTTTTTATTTTGTTATTTGCTGCGATTGGTGTATTTGCTGCATTTTATTATTTCTTCAAGGCTATTAAGAAAAAATGAGCGAAGGATATATTAAATACAATACAATTTGCATCGGGAACGAATATCCCACGGCAATAGAAATAGTCGACTTGCAGTTTTTGCGTAACGAGCTAAAAATCAACAATTTAATTGGTATGCTACCGAACGGAATTGGTTACGGCAACGTTAGCAAAAAATGGTATGATAAGTTTATCGTAAGCGGCTCGCAAACGGGTGGCGAGGCAATTCTCAATTGTAGCGATTTTGCTATTATTCACGATTACGATATTATGAAAAATTCATTAGTTTATAGCGGGGTTCGCCCACCTTCATCTGAGGCAATTACTCATCTTGCAATTTATGAAGCAAAACCGAAAACAAAGTTTGTCGCGCACCTGCATAATAAAGAGATTTGGGAAGAATTAATCAGAAATGGTCAAAAAACCAGCGGTTCCGCCGAATATGGGACTGTGGAAATTGCCCTTGAAGCAAAAGAATACGTCTCAGGACTTCCTGATGGCATTGGAATTTTCGCTCTGAGCGGACACGAGGACGGAATTATTGCTTTTTCAGATGAGTTGAAATCGATTATTTTGCTAATTCACAGATATATTAAGTAATTTCTGCACATCGATTATCATTACAGGTTTGTTGTTGTAAACAGACGAAGCTGCAATAAACGGGGTTACGCTAACGAGTTTATTTGCGGGAGTGGGAACAAGTTCGGCTTCGCCAACAAATTTGTCGAAAATCAAAGCAATATTACCATTAAAATCGTTCACCAAAAGAACGGGTTTATTTTTGCCAATGTATTCTGCTTCAACACCAAGAATTTTTCGCATATCGATTGATTTAGCATTAGAGTGCTGCTTGTGGAAAGTTTTTTCGTCTATAAGTGCTTCGCAATTAAGCAGTTGCACTGCGTAGAGATTGCCTGCAACCTCGAAAACAAGCGATTTCAGCAAGACATAATTCATATTGAATGAAATTGAAAGTTTCGTCCCGAAATTTGGTTCAGAACTAATATCAATTCGACCGCTGTTGTTGCTAATTAGATTAATTAGCCCTTCAAGGCGAGCCGAAATAGCAGAAGCATCGACGCCTTTGCCATCATCAATTATCTCAATAAGAAGTTTGCCGCTCAAAGTACGAGCAGAAAGAGATATTTCGGCTACTTCGGGCTTTCCTTTTCGCAGGTTGGGTGGTTCGATATTGTTGATAATAATATCCCGAAGCAATTGAGGTAGTAAAATTTCAAGCAATGTGTATAATTCAGAACCAACTCGAACAAAGCGACCTGTAATTTTCAGGTTAACTTTCTTGCTCGAATAACGGGCTAAATCGTTTGCAAGTTCGTTGTATCCACGAACGACATCGCCAAAAGCAACTGAACGAAAATTATAAAGACCATTGTAGATTGTATTAATCCGATTTTTTATGTTTTGCAGAAATTCGTCTGCTGTGGCGAAATGAAAATCGAGTTGAGAGATAATTTCTTCAAGCTTTTTCGCATTATTCATAGCAATTTCGGTAAGAACTTCTGTATTGGTGATATTATACAGTATATTATTATTGTCGAGCTGGATTTGACGAATGAGCGATTTCAGAGATTTGAGATTATTAATCGAGCTGGAAATTGGGACAATGTTTGAAATAATATTAATTGTAGCATCGAGCAAGCGATTGTATTTGGAATAATCATTGAGCTGGGACGATTTGTAACCGAAATAATAGAGCTTTCCATCGGAAGCAGCATCGGAAGAAGCACCGACAGTGCTAATGAGCGGGACAATTTCATCGCTTGCTAATTTAGCAGAAGGTGTCGGTTGCAAATGTTCCTGTTCGGTAAGGAAGGAACGCAGAAAATCAGAGTAAGTGTCGATATAGTCGCTGTAATCCTTGATTTTGTCTATAATTGCGATGGCACTTGTTGCGGCAATTTCTTTGAACAATCGATTGCAGCTGAGCAGTAAATCCATCTGATATGGATTAATCGGGACATTGTTCTCTGCAAGGAAGCGGATAAAATCACCCATAGCGTCGGCAAGGTCGAAGGCTTTCGATACGCCCGCACTTATTGCCGCACCTTTGATTGTGTTCAGAGCTTGCGAAATTGGGACTACATCAATTGCTTCTTTCTGCGTTTCAGATTGTTCCAGAACTTGTTCGATAGTGCTAACTGAACGGACAATTGCATACTTGAACTTTTCTAGCAAAATACCTTTGCTTTGTTGTTCGTCCGAAGTTGTTTCAGATTTTACAACTGTGGATTGGACTTTTTTAATTCTTTGTGGTGCTGCAATAGATTGCAATTCGGCAGCAATTTCACTGATAATCGCAAATTCCGAATTAAGCAATTCAAGAATTTCGTAAGCGGAAAACTGTATAATTGAGTAGTAGAAATCATTTGCTCGCAATATTAAATCAATATCGTTCGGGAGGAGGTCTAATCGGTTTTCTTTTGCAAGCGAAACCACTTTTAGCATTGCATCAGCAATGATAGCGGCATTATCAACCGACAATTTTTTAGCGGAAAGTCTGATTTGATTGATAGAATTGGCTGTGTTTGCGAGTAGTTCCGCAATGCGATATTTTTCGTAATCGAGCAGGCAGGTTTCGATTATATCGCAATGACGGCGACAAGTCTCCTTGAAATTTTCTATATGTTGCTCAATATTACTCAAATTCCAATTCTCTAATTAATTCAAATATCATTTCGATATTTAGAAAATAGTAGTCTCTTTGCTGAATTTTAAGAGTGCTGAAAAGCGAAGCATCGATTGACGAGAACGCATTGTGTGCAAACGGGAAACGCACGAAATCTGCTTCTATTCCAAATCGGAAAGCCCCATCGCTGAAAATAATTGTGCAGAACGGTTCGCCACTGCTGCGGAAATTGCCCAATTGCGGCAAATCAACTACTGGAAGTATGGTCCCTTCGTATGCAATTAGCCCCGAAATCCATTTAGGAAAACTTTGATTTGTGTATTTCTCTCGACTTGGAATAACTATTTCGACGAATTTGCTATTAGCAACAAAGTTAATATTGCCAATTTTGAATGGCAAGAGGGAAACTTTTCTATTTAGACTGCTTAAATGCGATTGCTCGAAATACTTATTCGCTGAAAGGTCGGACTTGAAAAAGTCGTTATCAGTAAATCTTCTTTTGTAATATTTTATTTTGCGGACAGCCATTATATGCTCTCGGAAATATTAATCAATTCTTCGATAATTCCATCAAGTTTAGCAAGGTCGCTTTTTGCTGTTTCAGTATTTTTCAGAATGTTGCGAAATTCATCGACCACGTTATCAAATTTGTTCGAAATAGAAGCAATCCGTTCGTTGAATTTTGAGTATTCAAGAAGCATTTTTGCAATATCAGATTGGGTTGGGGTGTTTTCGAGAACTATTTCGATAGTTTCGAGGTCGTTGCTACAAGCGTATATTGCATTGCGAGCTTCGGTAGCAAGATAGTAAAGTTGGTCTTGTGAGTTAAGCAAATTTTCGGAAATTTTTTTGATTTCAGTAGATAATAATTCCATTTTGCTTGAACTTGCTTTCTCGGCAAAGATTGAGGAATTTACAGCAATAAGATATGTATGGTCTGATATTTTTTTCAAAACGTTCAGTTCAGAAATGATTTTATCGAGTTTATCTGTCAGAAGTTTTGCTTTGGTGCGAATGGTGGTTGCTTTTTGCCTGATTTTCTCTTTTGCCGAATTGTGGTCGAATCTGGAAGAGATTTCGGCGGGTGTTTCCCAGCGTGAAAGTTCTTGTGCGGTGGTTGCAAGCTGGGTAATTTTAACAGTGAGGTCGGCAATACTCTCAATCGTGTTTTCGTAGGCAAGTTCGGCTTTTTGCTTCAACTTCCCGATTTTATCGGCTACGGAAAGCAGGCGATTAATTTTAGTATCAATGATATCCTGCAAATCCGATTTATCCTGTTGCAAATCGTAAATAGTCTTATTTACTCTGTTTAGCGTCTTAATTAACTCATCTCTTGCAATTTCACCTTTGAATGATTTTTCTATTACTTCGTTTTCAAATTCACGGCTTTTGCCTTCGGCAACGAAGTTCAGCAATTTCAGAAAATTCTGCTCTTTTTCGTTCACTTTTCGGGCAAATTCGTCCGAAGCACGCACAGAATAGAAAACAAGCAACACCGCAACAAGAATAGCAACAGCAAGAACCAATTTCAGTCCATTTGCACGCAAGCCCGACGGCATAATTTTGGGTTGTAGCGTGAAATCAATCAATACCAACAGGTTCAATTTACCTGAATATACTGCCGAACGCCCCCAATCAAAGTCGGATGTCTGGAAATCTTTGTTATCGAGGTGTAAACTATCAGCCCACAGCAAAGTGCTTTTGCGAGGTGCCGCGCCAACCGACAGAATTACATTTTTCGAGAAGGCGTCGTAATAAGCAACGTTATAATTTAGTTTTGAAATATTGAAATCGATTATTCCCGAAAGTTTATTAAGAATGCCCATCATTCCGATAATTTTGCCCTGACGGTTGATTATTCGGCGAAAAGTGATGGAATAAATGCTTTCGTTAATGCTTTGCAACACTGTAAAACTTTGACCTTTGAATATTTTTTCAATCAGAATTGCAGCAGTTTGATTTTTTTCGGGGCTAATCAAGTTAAGTTTGAAATTATCAGGAAGGTAGTAGAATGTGTGATTTACGAGGAACATATCGCCGCTTTCGCCAATTCTCTGATATAAGAGAATATCGCAGCCCGCAATTGATTTCAAGGATTGCAAAAATGGGTGAATTTTGTTTCTTTCGTTTCTGCTTAAATTGATATTGCCAAAGTATAGAGAAGGAATGCTTTCGTAATACATTTTTTCAAAGGGGATATCGGGAAAAAGTCGCCATCCTGAACCCTGCTTCAAATTTGCGTCAATAGCATAAGCGGCTTTTTCGAAGTTAGTCGAAACATTTTGCTCAATGAATTTGCAAAGCAAGTCCGCTGTTTTGCTAATTTGCTGGGAAACTTTTGTTTGCTCGGAACTTTGCTCGCTTGGCAAATTGCTCGAAAGAGCATAAATCCCGATTGCCATTATAATTCCGAAAAGGACTACACCCCCGAAATTTGCTTTAAGTAGCGTTCGCAAAAAATATTTTTTTTCTTCGAAATTCAATTTAATTTCGCTCCGTATTTATCAACAAATGATATATCAAATTTCTTGCCAAAAAAAATGCAACACATAAGTTACAGTATTTCAGCAATTTACAGCGACGAATGTTTTATACATTTATAGGTAAATTATAATGATTTATTTTTAATTTTGTAAAAGAGGAAAATAGAAACGGTGTTCGATGCAATTAGCAGCAGGAATTTGCATAGGTGCTTCAAGCGTTAAATTAGCGATTATCAGCCGAACAAACTCGGAAGGGTTTGCACTTCTTAATTGGGAAGTGCAATCGCACAATGGCAAACCGCAAGAAATCATCAAGCACTATTACGAAAAATATAATCTGGACGAAATTCCAATTGCTTTCACGGGCAGGAAATTTAGGTCAATTATCAAGGCGACCAATATTTCAGAACCCGAAGCAACAGAAATTGCATACAGTTATTTATACGGTGCGGGCAAATTCGATGCTATTGCGTCGCTCGGAAGCGAAACTTTCCTTGTTTATACTCTCGACCCGTTTGGTAAAATTTCAGGTGTAATAACGAAAAATCAGTGTGCATCGGGGACGGGCGAATTTTTCCTGCAACAAATAAAGCGAATGAACCTTTCGCTCGATGAAGCAAACGAAATTACGCAAGATGCCCAACCTTTTCGTGTTTCGGGGCGCTGCTCGGTTTTCTGCAAGTCCGATTGCACCCACGCACTCAACAAAGGCGTGCCAAAGGCAGAAGTCGCCGCCGGGCTATCGCAAATGATTGCCGAAAAAGTACAGGAATTGCTCGAAAAGCAAAAAATAGAGCGTGTTTTGTTGCTTGGTGGCGTAACCCGCAACAGTGCTGTGATGAAATTTTTGCACGAGTTGTGCCCAGATGCGGAAGTTTCTCGTTTTTCGGAGGTTTTCGAAGCATTTGGTGCTGCAATTTACGCCTGCGAAAAGAATATCGAGCCAATTTCTGATTGCGAGCTAATTTTCAAAAGCAAAGAAAGTTCATTTGCGTTTTTGCCACCGCTTGCGAATTATTCGGACAAAGTTAGGTTCGAGCAAATCAACATTCGCCGTGCAAATGAAGGCGAACGCTGCATCATTGGGCTGGATGTGGGTTCGACAACGACAAAAGCAGTAGCAATAAGCACCGAGACAAAGGAAATACTTGCGAAGTCTTATCTTTACACATACGGCAATCCAATCGAGGCGGCAAAAAATTGCTATCGTGAGCTTCGGACGCAATTGCCTGGAAGCGTTCAAATCATTGGCATTGGAACAACGGGTTCGGGACGCCACATTGCTGCACTTCACGCAGAAACCGAGGCAGTAATTAACGAAATTACGGCACACTCGACTGCGGCAGTGCATTTCGATTCTGCTGTGGATACAATTTTCGAAATTGGTGGTCAGGACGCAAAATATACCTACATAGTCAATCGAGTGCCTGCCGATTACGCAATGAACGAGGCTTGTTCGGCAGGAACGGGTTCGTTTCTGGAAGAAGCAGCTAATGAAAGCCTGAAAGTTGCTTTGCGCGAAATTGAGCCACTGGCAATGAGTGCCGACCGACCGCCAAATTTTAGCGACCAGTGCGCCGCTTTCATCGGCTCGGACATAAAAACTGCACAGCAGGAAGGAATTTCACGAGAAAATATAGTGGCGGGACTTGTATATTCTATCTGTATGAACTACGCTAACCGCGTCAAAGGCAGTCGTCCCGTCGGCAACAAGATATTTATGCAGGGCGGTGTGTGCTATAATCGCGCTGTGCCAATTGCAATGGCTGCCATCACAGGCAAAGAAATTATCGTTCCGCCTGAACCCGGGCTTATGGGTGCTTATGGCGTTGCCTTAGACGTATTGAATAAAATCAATCTTGGCATATACAGAGAGAAAACATTCGACCTTGATGTTCTGATAAATCGTGAAGTGATTTACAAAAAGCCTTTCATTTGCCGTGGTGGCAAAGAAAAATGCGACCTGAAATGCACAATTAACCTGATACAAATCGAGAACCGCACTTATCCTTTTGGTGGTGCTTGCGATAAATATTACTCAATAAATCTCAAACGCGATGCAAACATACGTAAATACGACTATGTTTCCTTGCGAAATCAATTGTTCTTCGAAAAATATGCACCCGAAAGCGAACTACCGCAAGGTGCGAAAACAATCGGAATAAACAATTCATTTTTGACGCACTCGCTTTATCCGCTGTTTTACAACTTTTTCACTCGATTGGGCTTTCGGGTAGTAATTCCCGAAAAACCTGATAAAAAAGGATTTGAGCGGGAAATTTCCTCGTTTTGTTTCCCGGCGCAACTTTCGCTTGGGTTGATGGAAGAACTGCTTAATATGAAACCCGATTATATATTTTTGCCTGCTGTATTTGAGATAAATGTAGGGGACAATCTGCCGCAAAGGCTTGATTTTAATTGCACTTGTGTATTTGTAAGTGGCGAAGCGTTCTTTTTGCGGCAGGCGTTCAAAGATAGATTGCAGAATATTCCAGTTTTGACTGAGAATTTCAATTTTGCGAATGGTTTCGAGCAAGAATTAGATAAATTTAGCAATATTGCAGCAAAAATTGGCGTTACAAGCAAAGAGAAAGTTCGTGAGGCGCTCGAATTTGCTATTGAGATGCAACGCCGCTGCCAGCAAGAAGCATACTTGCTTGGCAGGCAAGCACTTGAAGAAATTGAGCAATCACCTGACAAATTTGGCGTTGTGCTTGTGGGTCGCCACTATAATTCGTTCCCTGATTTCGCAAATAAGGGAATACCGCAGAAGTATGCTTCGCGAGGGATTTACGTACTGCCGTTCGACCTGTTCGATTGCTCGTCGGAAAAAATCGACGATGATATGTTCTGGGAGGCAGGCAAAAGAATTTTGCGTATTGGCAAATTTATCAAAAAGCATAATCGGCTGTTTGCAACTTACATAACCAATTTCTCTTGCGGTCCCGATTCGATGATTATCAGTTCGTTTCGGCACATAATGAAGGACAAGCCGTCGCTAACGCTCGAACTGGACAGCCATTCTGCCGATGCGGGAATAAACACTCGTATTGATGCCTCGATTGATATTATCAACAACTATCTGAGGATAAGCAAGAGTTCGCAACCGAAAGCAATAAATTTAGCACGAATTGAATTTGCTGAACCCGTTGCTCGATTTGTTACGTCTTCGGGGAAAGTAGTTCCTCTCGACGACCCAAGCGTAGAGATATTAATTCCATCGATGGGGGAGCTCTCGGCAAAATTCTTTGCTGCTGCACTTCGAACATTAGGCTTTCGGGCAAAAGCGCTGGAAGTGCCGACACGCGAAGTGTTGCAGCTCGGTCGGGCAAATTGCACGGGCAAAGAATGCCTGCCGCTTATAATAATGGTTGGTTTGCTAATGGATTACATTGAAAACCGTTGGGACGGCAAAACAAATCTTGCATATTTCACGGTGCAAGGTGCGGGCAATTGCCGATTGGGGCAATATCCTGTGTATATTCGTCAGTTGCTCGAACGGCGCGGCATTGAAAATGTAGCGCAAATGGTGTTGATGAACGAGGACGGATTTGCCGGGCTTGGCGAAAACTTTGCTCTGCGTGGAATTCAAGCAATTCTTGCCGCTGATATTATCGAGGACATACGCAACGCAATTCTGGCTAATGCAGAAAACCCCGACGAAGGAATTGAAATTTTCTACAAAGAGTATGATAAACTCATTCAAGATTACGAAAATGCACCCGAACAAATATACAGCCATCTGGAAAAGTTTGCTATTGCTTTGAAGCACCAAATTCCTGCAAGAATACCAATAGAAAAATCGCGCTATATTGCCTTTGTTGGTGAAATTTACGTCCGACGCGACCATTTTGCCCATAAGTGGCTGAACGAGTATTTTGCAAAACGAGGATTTATTCTGCTTCCAGCTCATATTTCGGAATGGATATTCTATGTAGATTACCTGTTGCAAATAGATTTGCTCGAAAGCGAAAAGTCGCTTCGGAAGAAGTTCGAACGGCAAATACGCAATTTCTTTATGCGCGATGCCGAACGAAAAATCAAGAAAACGCTCGAAAAAAGTGGTTACTACAAGTTTCATCGCACAGAAATTGAGCCGATTTTGAAGCATAGCCGCCATCTGCTGCCGTATGAATTCAAAGGCGAGCCCGGATTGACTTTGGGGATTGCTCTCAAAGATGGACTTGAAAAATACTGCGGAATAATAAATTTCGGTCCTTTCACCTGTATGCCTACACGATTTTCAGAGGCAGTAGGGCTTCCCGAAATGAACAAGGAAGGGAAAATTCGGGCAAAATTGCAGTGCAATCAGGATATTTCATTCGCAAGCATTTTTGATGGAATAGAGCAAATACCATTTTTGACAATCGAAACAGACGGCAATGTTTATTCGCAAATAATTGAGGCACGGCTCGAAACGTTTGCACTTGCTGCCGAAAGAGTTGCCCAAGCACGTGAGCGACGAACAAACGGGGTGCAAAATTTAAGTTTTAGGCAACGAGTTAGCAAATTTTTCGGTGATTAGTTGATAAACGTATTCGGGTTTGATTAGTTTCATACAATTGTGATGCCCAAGCGGGCAACGGCGACCGCCGTGCTTGCTGCAAGGGCGGCAATCGAGTTCGACTTCGAGCATTTTGTCGTTCTGCCGATAAGGGAAGCAACCAAATTGCCGAACAGTAGGACCGAAGAAAGCAAAAACGTCCGTCCCAACTGCGTTTGCAATATGCAAAGGACTGCTATCATTGCAAATAAGCAAATCCATCTCGGCAATCAGTGCAGCTGATTCAAGCAAATTTAATTTTCCAGCAAAATTGAAAGCGTTTGGATTCTGTGCGTAAGAGATAATTTTTTCGCAAAGTTCGTTTTCCTGCTGGCTGCCGATGAAAAATACATCGACTTTCGCCGAACGAAGCAATTTTGTAAGTTCGGCGTAATATTCCCAGGACCATTTTTTTGTTTCCCAGACCGAGCCAGGAGCAATTGCTATTTTTCTATTTTCGGGGTTGCAGCAACTTTCGATAATTTCTTTTGCTTTTGACATTTCTGCTTCGGAAAGAAAAATTTCGGTGCTATCGGTAAAAGTTTTATTGCTGAGCGGTTCAAGTAATTTAAGAACTCGCAGACGGTTGTGCAAACCTTTCGGCAGAAGCACTTTATCAGTTGCAAAAGGCAAACGACGGTAGCCGATGCGACGGACAATTCCCGAAAGAAGCAAAATCAAGGCGCTTGTGTATGAACTTTGCACTGAAATACCGATATCATATTTTTCTTTGCGAAATCGGTTGATAATTTGAAAGAAGTTGAAAATTTTACGGAAAAAGCCGCTTTTTTTGTCGAAAGCGTAAATATTATCAATGTAAGGATTATATTTAAGAATTATCGCAGATTGTGGAATAACGAGTGCATCAATTTGTGCTTTGGGAAAGACTTCACGCAAAGCACGGAAAATTGGAGTGGTCATAATAAGGTCGCCGATGAAAGCAGTTTGAATAACCAGGATTTTCATATTATTCATTCAGAATTTCGTAATACAGACAAATATTTGCTTCGACAGTTTTATTTATGTCGAAATCTTTGACAATTTCGAGCGAACGAGCACCGAAGCGGCGACGTAAATCTGCATCATTGGCAAGGCGGCGGAAGAGTTCGGCAAGTTCGGTGGGGCTGTCGGGTGCCACAAGGAAGCCGTTCTCGCCATCGCGAACTGCTTCGGGAATACCACCGACAGCAGTTGCAACAACAGGCAAGCCAACCGACATAGCATCGAGCAGCGAAGTGCCAAGCCCTTCTTTTTTCGAGACAAGAGTGAAAATATCGAATGCTTTGAGATAATCGCCAACGTTTGTTCGGTAGCCTTCGAAATAGAAATTATTGAGCGAATGTTCCGCTGCGAGCTTTTTCATTTGCTCGAAAAGCACACCATCGCCAAGTGCAACAAAGGCAATAGGTTCGTCTTTGAGCAGTGCAGCGGTTTCAATCAGTAGCGGGTAGTTTTTGTGTCCCGAGAAAGCTGCAATTGTGCCAATAACTATTTTACCTTGAAACTTATTGCGAACTGATGAGCCATCGCAATTGCTGAATTTGCTCAAATCAATTCCGCTACGTATTGTTGCAAGTCGATTATCGGGGAAACCGCAACCAAGCAGAACATTGCGGATAGCATCGGAAATGCAGATTATTTTTGCAACTCTTTTGTTGAGATATTTCCTGCGATTGAAAAAAGTAAGTTTCACGGGAAAATCCACTCGACGCGAAGCAACAATTTTCACAATCGGATTGAACAAAGTCGATAGAACCGCGATGCTAAGGCTATGCGAGCAGTGGCAATGAAGAATGTTGTAGTCGTAGGTTTTGGCAATTTGAGCAATTTTGCGAGCTGAGAGTGCATCCAATTCATTGCGAAACGGAATCTCGAAACGCGGCAGGTTCAAATTTCTCAATTTTTCGGCAAAAGACGAAGCAGTCGAGACGCAAATATTTGTTGCGAACCCCTGATTTAGCATTGATTGATAAAGGTAAAGTGCTTGCTGCTGCCCACCGCGCCAGGTGCGACCAGCGTCTATATGTAGCACGCGGGGTGTCATTTACTTTGCTTTTCGATAATTTTCAAATACTTCAAGGCAACACCGAAAGCAGAGATGAAGGATAGAATTAGTCCGTTGCGACCGTCGAGAAAACCGCGTTCGAGCAAATACATTTTGCAGAATTTAGCGATGAAGCCGAGGAAAGGTTTGCAAAAACTGTATTTTTTCCCTGTGAGCTGTTCGGCGGCAATATCGGTGTAGAAATCTATTTTTTGCAGGTGCGATTTTATCGTCGGGTAAGTGTAATGATATATTGGTTCGTAGATTGTGCCGATGGGACAATTGCCGACGACGCTTTCGTGAAGCGGCTTATCGTTGAAATTAGCGTGTTTGCGGTTGAAAAGGCGTTTTGGAAAATCGCGTTGCCAACCGCAATAGTTTATCATTTTACCCAGATAGAAAGACTTACGCTTAATACGATAGAGGAAGAATTCGGGGTTTTGTATGATTTTTTGAATGCGTTGTTTGAGTTCGTCGCTCGCAACTTCATCGGCATCGATAGAGAAAATCCAGTCGTTCGAGGCAAGTTCAGTAGCGCGGCGTTTGGCAAGCCCGAAGCCCTTCCATTCGTCAAGAGTGAAGACTTTTGCCCCGAGCGAGCGAGCAATTTCGCAGGTGCGGTCGGTCGAACCCGTATCGAGCAGAACAATTTCATCGACAAAGTCGAGCGAACGCAAGCACCGAGAGATATTCTTTTCTTCGTTTTTAGCAATTATAACAGCAGAGAGATTGAGCATAGTAATTCAACTTCGAAAATTTCAAACTATTCCTTCGGCTAAAAGAATTGTCCCGTGATTGTATGAATATAAGCGATTATTATCAGAATTGAATTCGTATTTCACGTCAACTAAAAGTTTTTCGATAGAGAGTATTTTGTAAGTTTTACATTTATAAACAAGGTTTCCACCGATTGTATAATCTGAATAAATCTCGTAGGATAAAACAAGGTGCGGTGCATCATAAATTACTTTAAAATCTTCTGACGGTGATAGGTAAAAACTTCTTTGCGATGAACTCACAGTATCCTCGTTGAAGGTTTTACATTCGAGATAAAAAGGTGTATTTTCAAAAATAAGCAATAAATCCGGATAGCCCGCAGATTTATGTTTTTTAGTTTTAGTAGATGGTGTCTCGGCGAGAATACCAAATTTGCCAAGAGCTTCTTTTACAAAAATTTCAATATCATTGCCAACTTCATTAGGTCTTGGACGTTGAATGCCTTGTTTGTTGATTTCTTTACCTGCACTAAGAGCTGCCTTTTTCAACTTTGAAAGAAAAGATTTGTGTATTTCATTATTCTTATCGAACTGCAAAACTTTTTTATCAGAAATAGCTTCAATCACAACGTTTAGAGGTATGTTTTTCAATGGTTGCAACATTTGTTTTATTATACTTTCGAGTTTGCGGGTATATTCTTCATTTGTCATAACGAACCATCCTTTTTGAAAATCAAAATGTGCTCTTTTTTCATTACGTTATAAAGCCCAAAAATAATCTTATCTATATTATTTTCGAGTGAGAAACCTAATTTTTTCATATATTCAATAGTATACTCGACGGTTTTGACCTCATTGCCTTGATAAGTCGCATTACCGATAACAATAACGGCAAATTTTCCTGGTTTAAGAACTCTGTAAATTTCGTTATATGTTTTTTCCATATCTTCGTTATAAAGATTGAGTTTATTTTTTCCGTTTCCTCTTACTCCAATAAAGTTTTCTCTTAATTCAGAAACATTAAAACCTAAATCTGAAAGCGAATGTTCGTCGTTCTGGACATAATCAAGAGCGATAGAGTATGGCGGAGATGTGATTATTCCATCAACAGAATTATCGGGCAAATCAACATTCCTTGCATCACCAATATTGATAGAAATGTTTCCCAAATTAAGTTCTAATTTATCTTTAATTTCTAAGTAGAATTTCACCGACTTTATCATAAGGTCTAAATTTTTGACAAAAGAGGTCGAGAAATTTCGGTTTCTTCTTGAATTATCGCTAACAGCAACAAGACGAGCTAATTTGTAGAAATCTTTTGCAGTTTCGTTTTCAGTTAAATCGTCAAGCATTTCGTAGTAGTTTTTTTCGATACTAAATAAGTTAGTTGAAATGCTATCGGTAACTTTCCCCTTCAAACTTAAAATTTCATCGAAAGCAAAAATTGATTGAGTTTTAACCTTACCTTGTATAACACAAAGTGGTGAGACATCAATTCCAATTAAATTTACTCCCAGCAGTTGAGCTTCGAGGGCAGTAGTTCCACTTCCCGAAAAAGGTTCAAACAAAGTATCGCCTTCTTTTAGACCAATAATGTTTATAAGAGCTCTTATCATTTGTGGGTGAAATTTCCCTTTATAAGGATAAATCCAGTGAGTAAGGTACTGATTGATTGAAGAAGTGGTATTTTTCTCAATAATATGATAATAGTCAGTGTAGAATTTATCGACTGTTTTAAAATATGAACTTTTTGTTTTTACAAGTTCGATTGTATCAATCGATTTATTTAAAATTTCGAATTCTCTTAATCCGTTTGTGGTTTTATATTGAATTCCGAGCGAAGATAATTCCAATTCAGCAAGTGAAAGTTCATAGATAAATTGAACGTTATCAAGAAGAACTAAATCAGATTTTTTCAAAATCTCAGTAGCATTCGTATTGCTTTTTTTGTTTGTCATCGAATATCCATTTAAGATAAAAAAACTACATCAACTTAATCTTATTTTTATTTGCCTCGGCTTTTTGCTGGGCAATTTCGTAATGCAAGTCTGCAATTTTTCGGGCGAGGCTATCCCACGATGCGATGGATTTATACACCTGAATATTTTTGTGGTATTTTTCGAGCAAGTTCTGGTCGAATACAGCTTTGATTGCGTCTGCCAGAAGCAAGGCGTCGGGTTTTGCAACAAGATAGCCGGTGTCGTAGGGTTCGACAGACTGACGCAAACTTCCCACATTGGTTGCAACTACGGGCAAATCAAAATGATAAGCGATAGCAACAATTCCGCTTTGGGTTGCAGAACGATACGGTAACACACACACATCAGCAGCCGAGAAGCAAAGCGGAACCTCGTCGTCGGAAATATAGCGAACGTGCTTTGTGATGCGATTTTCCACACCATACTGTTTGATGAGCCGTTCGTATTTATCGAAGTTGCCGTAGGGTTCGCCTGCAATGAGCAAATGATAATCCTCGGGCAGGTATTTCAGCGCTTCGATTAGCAAATCGAGCCCTTTGTAATCACGAATGAAGCCGAAAAACAGCAATATCTTTTTGTCGAACGGCAGAAAGAGCTTGTCCTGTGCAATTTTTTGGGGAACTTTTTCACCGAAATGGTTGTAGAGCGGGTGAATATGTTCGATATATTTTGCGTCGGGCTTGAATTCTAAAAGGTCGTCTCTTACAGTATCGCTCATAACGACGAAAGCATCATTGTATTTGAGGAAAAACTTGGTCAATTTAATATCGCCGGGACGTTTTTCGTGTGGCTTGACGTTGTCAAGGATAGAAATTCGGGTGATTTTTTCGGGCAAATACTTGCAAACAGTGCCAAGCGAAGGTGCAAAAAACGGCATCCAGTATTTAGTAAGCAGCAAATCGGGGTCGTAACGGCGTATTTTCTGTGCAGAACGCAGGTAGCTCATTGGGTTAATTGTGTCGAGAATACGTTCGGCAATCAGTCTATCGACTTTATCAGTGGGTAAAACAAGCTGAGTTTGCCCCGGGAACAATATCGATGGATATTGCCGGGTGAATGTATACGCTTTGACTTCCGCAAATTTTTCAAAAGCACGGTAGAGCGCCGCATTGAACTGAGCAATGCCACCACGAAATGGGTAAAACGTCGAAAGATACGCTATTTTCATATAAAAGCAATTATTTATTACAAATTTCGTTTTTTGATATTTAAATTTAACTAATTTATCAAAAATATCCGATTAAAAATAATGGCAGATGAAATTATCATACAAGCGGAACGAAGCGGTCTGGGAAAAGCAGATTTTTACTATTGGCGGTATCAATATGAATTAGGAAGGGATATAATTGTCCCGTATTTTCAGAAAAACATCTGCGAAATAAAGAACAAGATAATTGCTGAAATTGGTTCTGCCGAAGGCGGTGTTTTACATTCATTTCTTCGCGCAGGCGCTGAATATGGATTAGGCACCGATATTGCCGAGAATAGATTGGAAAGCGGTCGAAAAGTGTCCTCTGCGACGCAATTGAACGTGGAATTCACTTCACACAACATTCTTTCTGATGAAATTCCCCAAAAGTGGCAAAATTACTTCGATATAGTAATACTGCGTGATGTAATTGAGCATCTGTCCGATACCGAGCAAACACTTACGCAAATCAGGCAATTATTGCAAAATGATGGAATTCTATATGTTACTTTTCCGCCGTATCGTTCACCTTATGGTGGTCATCAGCATACTCTTGCGGGCAATTTTCTCACGAAGTTGCCTTATATTCATTTACTTCCTGATTTTATTTTCAAAAAAATGATAATTTCGGGACGACAAATTGACCAGGAGGAAACTCTAAGATTGCGTAAAATCAGGCTTTCATCAAGAAAATTCAAAGAGAGTGCGCAATCGGCGGGATTTTCTATTGCAAAAGAGGAATACTATTTATTGCGTCCCGTGTTCAAACAGAAATTTGGATTGCCAACGATTAAAATTGGTGCAATCGGGAAAATACCGTTTTTCGGGGACTTTCTTTCGCTTGAATGTATGTATGTTTTGAAAAAATAGATTTGGTATAAATTTTGCCGTTATTATCGATAAATGTTAGGGAAAAATATGTTGATAAATTTGAACAAATATAATATTGCACGCTTTGCGGTAGTTTCCCCTGAGGTGAGAATTGCTGACGTTCCATTCAATGTTGAGAAAATCAAGGAAGCAGTCGAAACGGGGCTCGCAAACAAATGCAATTTTTATCTATTCCCAGAAATGTCGATAACGGGCTATTCTTGCGGTGATTTGTTCTTTCAGGATAATTTAAATCGTGCGGTAGAGCAAGGATTGCTGGAATTGCAGAAATTCACGCAGCAGCAGGCAGTAACTTTGGTGGTCGGTGCGCCGCTGCGTTCGCTCGGGAAAATGTTCAATTGTGCTGTTTTCATTTCAAACGGACAAATTCTGGGGGTTGTTCCCAAAACATTTATTCCGAATTACGATGAATATTACGAAGAACGCTGGTTTTCGGGCGATGGAGATAGAAACACTTCGACTATAGAAATAAATGGCAGCGAAATTCCTTTTGGAGCAGACTTGATATTCGAAGCAAAGGATTTTCCATTGCTACGCATAGGAATTGAAATATGCGAGGATTTGTGGTCGGTAGTGCCACCGAGTTCGGATTTGGCGCTTGCAGGTGCAAATGTGTTGCTAAATTTGTCCGCAAGTAGCGAGTATCTTGGCAAAGCAGAATACAGGAGAAATCTGGTGGTATCGCAATCAGCACGTTGCCACGCTGCTTATCTATATTCGTCGGCGGGTCCGGGTGAAAGCTCAACCGATTTTATAATGTCCGGGCATTGCATAATTGCAGAAAATGGGCGAGTATTGGAAGAAAGCCGCCGATTTTCGTTCAACACACAAATGATTTTATCTGATGTAGATATTGAAAAACTAAATTCTGAGCGTTTGAAAAATAGTTCTTTTGCAACTGGGCGAACTCAGAAGCAATTTAAAACTATTACATTTCAGTTTGGGACAGTATCAACAAATAAGCTTTTGCGTCATATACCAAAGTTGCCGTTTGTTCCACGTTCGTATCAGCAGAAAAAAGAAGTATGCGAGGAAATACTGAATATACAAATAACGGCACTATCGAAACGCTTGAAGCACATTGGAATAAAGAACGTTGTGTTGGGTGTTTCTGGCGGGCTGGACTCTACTCTTGCGTTGATTGTTTGTGCTAAAACTTTCGAAAGACTTGGAATAAGCAAAAAAGGTATTCTGGCAGTTTCTATGCCTTGCTTCGGAACTTCGAGCCGAACGAAAATTAATGCGCAGAAGCTCTCAGAATCGCTTGGAGTAAGTTTTAAAGAAATCGACATTACAAACACCGTTAGGTCGCATTTTAATGATATTTCGCACAATGAAAATCAAGTTGATATAGTATTCGAGAACGCACAGGCACGTGTAAGGACATTAATTTTAATGGATTTAGCGAACAAAATGAATGGCATTGTTGTTGGGACGGGCGATTTATCGGAAGCGGCACTGGGATGGAGCACCTACAACGGCGACCATATGTCTATGTATAACGTAAATTCGGGAGTTCCGAAGACACTTGTAATGTATTTGATTGACTGGGCAAAGGACAATATGTTCGAAGGAGAGGTTTCGCAAATATTAGGAAGCATAATGGAGACACCAATTTCGCCTGAGCTATTGCCCACAATCGAGGACGCGCTTGTTCAGCAGACGGAAAAGATAATTGGTCCATATTTGCTGCACGACTTTTTCCTCTACTATTTCGCCCGATTTGGTTATTCACCGACAAAGATAATGATGATGGCAAAGGTAGCATTTGGAGAAAAGTTCAAAGATTATGAAATAAAAGATAGTATGAAAAAATTTATCACACGATTTTTCGTAAATCAATATAAGCGTTCGTGCACGCCAGATGGAGTAAAAGTTGGAACGGTAGCTCTATCGCCACGAGGAGATTGGAGGATGCCGAGCGACGCTATGATGGAAATATGGATTTCAGAAATAGAAAGGTTCGAGCTATGAGCGATTTCTTCGATATAAATAATCAGCTTCTAATCGTAATAGCAGACGACCACGAAATAGTGCGAGCGGGACTTAAACGTCTGCTGAACATTGAAAAATCATTTAAGATAATAGATGAAGCACGCACAGGCGAAGAAGCAGTAGAGCTTGCGAGCTACCACAAACCCCACGTTTTGCTGCTGGACATACTTATGCCCGTGATGACAGGAATTGAGGTACTGCCTTTGATTAAAAAGATGTCGCCCGAAACGATGGTTGTTATGCTTACAGCGTTCGAAGATGCATTGCATATAGAGCAAGCAATTGATGCAGGTGCCGACGGCTATCTTTCGAAAGATATTGCATCTGCTGATTTGATAGAAGCAATCAAAAAGGTTGTTTTAGGCGAAAGAGTATTCAGCAAATCAATCCTGAATATGATGCAGCATAAGCTTTTTAAATCACAGTCAGATGCCAAGCCTATTTCAATTACTAAAAGAGAGCAAGAAGTGCTAAATCTGATAGCCGAAGGAAAAACCAACGCAGAAATTGCAGAGATGCTCTTTTTGAGCGTTCGCACAGTGGAATCGCACCGCTATAATTTAATGCAAAAGCTCCAATGCTCGAATACCGCAAGTTTAGTCCGCTATGCTATAAAGAATAAAATTGCTAATGTGTAGCTAATAAATGCGAATTAATATTCCTTCCGAAGGTTTTCTCTTAATAAATCATTGGTAGCACAGACATTCCTGTCTGTGAATACTCTTCGAGTGAAATTGGCTTTTTATTCAGGTTGTCTCGTAATTGTGAGGCTTAGAACCTTCGGAAGGTTTGGAACCTTCCGAAGGTTTTTTAAAATTGTAGCACAGACATTCGTGTCTGTGGAATGCAAAATTCAGGAAAATTGATGTCTTTTTTTTTTAGATTGTTTGATAATTACAACGCTTAGAACCTTCGGAAGGTTTGGAACCTTCCGAAGGTTTTCCTATTGAGGTAGCATAGACATTCCTGTCTGTGCAAATTAAAGGGGCGTATTGCGATACGCCCCTAAATTGAACCCTTCGGAAAGTTAAGAAATAGGCAATTGATTTTATGCTTACTATGCAGTTTGTCTTTTGAAAATTCGTTTCAGTTTACCGAAGATTGCATTGCCGAAAGCGTTATTTAAATAATCGGCAGAAGGAATAACATAAATTGTAAGAATTGTCGAGACAAGCAATCCGCCCAAAGAAACAATACCAAGCGGCATACGCAATTCTTTGCCGAAATCACCAATACCAAGAGCCATTGGAAGCATACCCAAAATAATAGCAGCAGAAGCCATAATTTGTGGTTTTAGTTTTGTTGGAGCTGCTTCAATCAAGGCATCGCGGTGGCTCATACCCATGCGAACTAATTGGTTTGAGTAGTCGAGTATGAGAATTGCGTTATTAACCACAATTCCCACCAGCATTATTATCGCCATCATAGAAATAGTATTCATAGTTGAGCCCGTGATAACCAGGATTGCAAACACACCGATAAATGATAGCGGCAAAGTGCTCATAATAATTAGCGGTTGGACTAAATCTTCGAGCAAAGCAGCAAGCAACATATAAGTAAGCACAATTGCTATTAAAAACGCACGCAACATTTCGGCAACTGTTTCTTTCATCATCTCGGCACTACCACCCCATTTGTAGTAATATCCTGCTGGCATTTCAATTTTGGCAAGGCGCTTCTCAATTTCGTCTGTAACCTGCCCTAATGGCACACCAGCTGCGGGCGACCCTGTGAACTTAATAGTAGTAAGTTTATCGCGGTGCAGTATTTTTGCAAAACCTTTGGTGAAACGGACTTCGCCTAATTGGGACAGTCGGTATGCACCATTTGGTGTTGCAATTGGAATATTGCCAACTTTTTCAGGAGTGTTGTATGCGTCGTCGAATAGTTTCACTTTGATATCGTATTCCTCGCCTTTTTCTCTGTATGTTGTGGCAACAATCCCTTCCATCGAAGCACGCAGCGTCATTGCCACATCCATAACAGTAATTCCAGCTTCTTCGATTTTCTCACGATATGGGAAAATTGTAATTTCAGGTTTGCCCGAACGTGATGAATTATCGAAGTTAATAAGACCTGGGACATCAGATATTTCATCAACTACTTTCGTTTTCAGTTCTTCAAGGACAAGAGCGTCGTTGCCCATCAAGTAAAATTCAATCGGAGCACCAGGACCGCCAACATTATTAGCAAAATCAACTTTAATTTTAGCATTTGGAATGTCTGAAAGCAGGTTTGTAAATTCAGTGATGAATTCTTGAAGTGTGGTTTCGCGTTTATTAGCATCTGTTACAGTTACATCCATAGAAGCAAGGTTTGTATTTTTATCGAGTTCACTCTGCTTGCCCAAACTAGTTATAATTTTAGTAACATCTGGATATTGGCTAATTCGGCGCTCAATTTCAGCCATGACAATAGCTGTTTCATCTATATTATATCCATCAGGTAATTCAATTCTTATTCTAATTTGTGAGTCGTCGAAACGGGGAATGTTTTCAAAGCCAATAGAGGGACCTAAGACGATAAAGCTAAGGATAAATAAACCAAAAGAGCCAAAAGCAACAATTGAAGCATAAAGTTTTCTGCTTAACACCCACGCAAGAGTACGTTTATAGAATTGTTCCACTTTCGACCAATATCTTTCTATCGCGGCACCAATCTTCCCTACTTTTATTTCTTTTGGTAGAATTAATGATGCAAGCATAGGAGTAACTGTAAAGGAAACCAAAAGTGAGAACAAAGTTGCATAAGTAACGGTTAAAGCAAATTCGCGGAAGAAAAGTCCTACCATAGAAGTCATTTGTGCAATCGGAAGGAACACGACTAAGTTTGTCATTGTTGCAGCAAGGACTGCGACGACGACTTCATCAGTTCCTTTGGCAGCTGCTTCTTTGTTGTCGGAGCCAAGTTCTTCTTTATGTCGGAAAATGTTCTCAATAACAACAATTGAGTTCGAAACAAGCACCCCAACAGAAACCGATAGCCCCATAAGTGTCATCGTATTCAATGAAAAGCCCGAAACCTGCATTAAGAAGAAAGTCGAGACAATGGAAATAGGCATTGCAAGAGCAACTATAAAAGTTGTTCTAATATCGTGCAAAAAGAAAAGTAGTACTAATCCTGTTAACAATACACCCATATATATATTGGAAAGTGCGTCGCTAACGGAGCTTTTAATAAACTCAGAGCGGTCCAGGGCGATGTCTAATTTCATCCCTTTTGGCAAGGTTTTTTCAATTTGTGGAAGTGATTTTCGAATAGCATTGGCAACATTTACAACGTTTCCTTCGGGCGACTTGATAATACCGATATTAATCACGTTATCAAGGCGTTCCTTAGCTTTATTGTCGAAAAAGACTGCGCGTTCGCGGACATCTTTTCCTTCGTCGAAGACTTCGGCAAGCTGCCCGATTTTTTTAAGTCCGCCACTTGTAGGAATTTGAAGTTCTTTTATTTGCTCGGGTGATGAATATTGCCCCTGCATACGAACAGTATATTCCTGACCTTGAAGTTTAAAATATCCGGAAGGGATATCGATGTTATGCGCTTTTAAAACTTGAATAAGTTGAGGAAGCGAAATATTATTTTCGTAGACGGTGCGGTTGTCGAGCTTCACTTGAATTTCGCGTTCTTGTCCGCCGGTGATAGTAACATTTGCCACACCTTCGATTTGCGAGAAGCGGTCGCGAAGCACTCTATCGGCGTAAAAGTACAGGTCGCGTGGGTCAGTTTGTTCGCCCGAAAGAATAACATTTACAACAGGGAATGCCTGCAAATCTACTTTTTGAATGATTGGTAATTCTGCGTCATCTGGGAGCTGGCTCAAAATTGCATCGACTTTGTCCTTAACCTCTTGATTGGCAATATCTATGTCTTTATCGAGTTCGAATTGGATAATAGAGATTGAGATGCCTTCGAGAGAATAGGAATCAATAACTTTAATTTTGGAAACCGTAGAAACAGCGTCTTCTATTTTCTTGGTTATTTGTGTTTCAATTTCTTTCGGTCCTGCCCCTGGATAAACAGTTGAAATTGTTACATACGGAATTTCAACATCGGGCATCTGGTTGAGAGTAAGGCTGAAATATGCCAATCCACCGAATAACACGAATACGATGATAAGCATACTCATCATTATAGGGCGATTGACAGATATATGAGCAATTTTCATATTTGCACCTCTAATTTACGATTTTAACTTTACTACCATTGCGAAGCAGGAATATACCGTCTGTGATAAGACGGTCGCCGGGGTTCAAGCCTTCGGTAATTTCAATATCGATGCTGCTTTCGATGCCAGTTTTTACTGTTTGCTTGTATGCTTTGCCGTCTTTTTCTACGAAGACGAATTTTTCGTCTCCATCGAAAACAATATAGCGGCGAGGCACAACAATAGCGTTGTTTCTTTTGTAAGCATTTATGCGAATATCAGCTGTAACTCCACTGCGAATTTTGCCGTGATAATTATCGAAGACTATTTCCACACCATAAGCATTGTGTTTTGGGTCGATGGACAAATCAACGACAGACACTTTTCCCGTATAGACGTCTCCGTTTATTTTCATAGTTGCGTCCATACCAGGCTTTATGTATTGAACTTCAATAGGTGAAGCCCAAACTTTTGCTTTAACTTTGTTAAGTTGGGCGACAGTGAAGAGATTATCGCCTGCTTTCACCTTATCACCTTCTTTTACAAGCATTTGAGTGATGGTGCCACTGATTGGCGATTCAATATTGATTAATTTATAGATAGATTCCCAGTTGCGTTTAGCCACTAAGAATTGAGCTTCGGCATTGTCGAAATTCTGCTGTGAAGTTTCGCCGGCAGCGAGTAATTGCTTCATACGCTCATAAAGCTTTTTAGCGTTTTCGTAGCCGACTTTTGCCTGGTCGTATTGGATACGAGGATTATCTTTCGGGAACTCGACAATTACCTGACCTTCGCTAACACGAGAACCAACTTTTGCGTTAATTTTGACAATTTTATCTTCAATCGCAGCTTGTTGCATAGTTTCTTTGATGCCTGTTACTTTGGCGAAGAAGCTCAGGTCTTTTGCAAAGTCGCGTTCGCCGATTGTCATAATTCGGACAGGGACGCCGGATTCGGCACGAATTTGTTCGATACTTTTGCCTGGTTTTACTTTCTTCTGGCAGGCAGAGACCGACAGGGCAATTATTAGAGCGAAGAAAAGTGTTTTAGATAAATTAAAGCATTTCATAATTTATATTACTCCTTGATTTATTAATTTTCATCAATATATTTAGAATAAATTGTGAAATATCGCGAGTTTATGTTTCCGAGCAGAGCTTCGAGTTCGTTTTTAGCGATAGTCCAGTCGTAATACGATTGCAATAGATTAGTTTTAGCCTGGCGAAGAGCAAGGTCTGCATTTTCGATTTCGAGCTGGCTGCCGGTGCCTTCGCGGTAGCGAGTGGTGGCAATTTCGTAACCACGTTGTGCGAGATTCACGTTACGTTCCTGAGCTTCGATGTTAGATTTAATGCGTGCTAAATCATTTATTTTTGATTTCACTTGGATTGAAATTGCCTGACGAAGCTGCATAATCTGATAGTCGGTCTTTTCCACTTCTATGAGACTTTGCTGAACCTTGTTTGTAGTTCGCATACCGTTAAATAGGTTGATGCTAAAGCTCAGACCAACAATAGCACTTCTATAATTATTGAAATTTAGATTATCCGAGGAACCATTGAATGAATAGTTACCGAAAGCAACAAGTGAAGGCCAGTATTCAGAACGGCTAATTTCGACGTAAGCATTATTTACGCGGCGAAGGTTTTCAAGAGTTAGCAGGTCGTAGTTGCTTTTCATTGCTTGTTCGATTGCAGTTTGTTCGGGAAGAATATCGCTATCGTCGTAGTCAATTTCGCCTTCGACGTCAATTTCTTGCGATTGAGGAATTGCCATAGAAATTTTTAGACCTTCTTTTGCAAGTTTCAAAGCATTTTCCATTTGAAGCACTGCGGGACGAATATTTTCGACGCGAACTTCGGCTGTGAGAGCATCAAATTCCGAAACAAGACCTTGCTGACGAAGTGCCTGAACGTTGGACAAGTTGCGTTTTGCATTTTCGAAGCTTTCGCGAGTGATTTCGAGCAACTTTTTGGTAAGGATAACGGAGTAGAAGTTTTTCTTGATTTCAGTAATTTTGGAAACGATACTTGATTTCAAAGCAACCTTCGAGGTTTGAAGATAAGTGCCAGATGCACCGATACCTTCGAAAACAGTCGAATTGAAAAGGATTTGCGAAACCTGAATTTTAGTTTCATAAGAATTTGCTTGAGAAAACGATTGAAGAGTAGTTTTCATCGGAAGAAACTTGGAATTATCGCGTGGCAACAACCCTTCGTCGAAGAGAACGCCATAGGTGGCATTTGTAAGCATTGCACGAAAATCGGGGAAAGCCATTTTTGGCTTTTCGACGAAATGATTGAAACCTGCCGACAAATCAACCGAAGGCATAGCATAGCCATAAGCTTCGCGAAACGCGGCACGAGCTTTTTCGATTTCGAGAACAGCTTGCTTGATGTCGTAGTTGTTCTCCAAACCCGTTCGGATAGCGTCTTCGAGCGTATAAACTTTAATCTGGGCGGAGACAGCCAGCGAGCTTATCAGCAAAATGGTTAATAGAATTAGTTTTTTCATCAACTTTCTTGAAAATTTATTGAACATATTTTTTTGCAGAAGTCAGCGTATTTTTGGCGTGCCTCGTCGGTGAGCACACCACGAAACATAACATTGATAATAGTTTCCATAATTTCTTTTGGCGAGGCTTGAAGTCGCATAATCATAGATGGTGTAACAAGGTTTTGCACAAGGGTAAGATGCATATGGAATATCACTTCAGCATTCACATCGGAGCGGAAGAAGCCTTGCTCGACGCCAATTTTGAAAATACGGGAAAATTTTTTTTCGATAACTTTCTGCCGGAACTGATAAATTTTGTCCCAGATATGCGGTGTATATTTTTGCATATCGTCGAAGAATTCGCGAGTGAATTCAATTGCCGAATCGGCGTTCAATTGCCACATTTTGTTAATTTCTTCGATAAGATTAGCTTGTGGGTTTTTCTCGACGAATTCGATGATGTTTTCAACGAACGATTTAACTCTTTCGTGTTCTATATCGATGATTGCTTCGAACAATTCCTCTTTTGTGCGGAAATGTTCGTAAAGAGTGCGTTTGCTAATACCAATTTTTTGAGATAATTCGTCTATACGGACATTGCGAAAGCCAAGGCGGACGAATTCTTCGCGAGCGATTTTGATTATTTTTTCTTTAACGTCCAAAATAAACTCCGAAAACTTTAAAAACGAAATTAGTGTTTTGACGCACAAAAATAAAAAATATTTCGAAGAAAATACGTATATTTTTTATGTAAGTTTCAATTATTTTTAAAAGATTGGTGGAAAAGCAATACAGCAGAGAAAAAAAATTTTTGGAATAAAATAAAAAATGAGTTAATTTTGCAATTCAAGACGCTACGGAGGATTCGCATAATGGTATTGCAGCGGTCTTGAAAACCGCCGGGCGCAAGCCTGTGGGGGTTCGAGTCCCTCATCCTCCGCAAATACGGGGAAAGATTTCTATTTTGATTTTGAACTAATTCAACTATATCAGCGAAGAACTTTTTTTACAAGTGAAGTAGTAACTTCTGTATTTTCAGACTTGCTGAAATATATATTATTTCTATCGATACCCATTTCGGTAAGCCATTTGCTCCAAACTTTTTTCAATAAATCGAACTCATTCCAGAAATCATTTGGAGCAATTTCTAAAACGCAGACTTTCAAATTCGGGAATTGCTTATTTAGAGGAATCAAGCCCCAATCTTCCTTGTCGAATTTTTCTTCCCAATTTTTATTTCGGAGTTCGGACAAAAATTGCATATCGGGTCGGCGATTTGTTTGCTTAATATTTTCCTTGTAATTCTCGAAATACAAATAACCATCAGTTATTATAAAAAGATAATTAATTGAATTATCATCATCTGAAATCAAATTATCCAAATCTTCACTGAAAAATTTCCAAATATCAGCACCGTGGTAATCCTTCGAATTATCGCTAAATTTTGCTGCGTTATACAGATTATCGAGTTCAGTGGAAAGTTGTTTTGGAAAGTCTTGAAGAATGAATTTAGCATTATTGGCATCTTTGCGAGCAAAATCAAATTGCAGAATGTTCTCGAAGTGTTGTTTATCGTAGGGAATATTTTTCTGGTAGGCAATTCTAACAGAGAATTTATCGCTTATTCGGTTAAATTCTTTGTCGTAGGCAACAATTGTATCTTTTATTGAATTCAAGTAAGTCTGGATAATTGCATTAATTGTAGATTTATCTCTGGCTATTTGGTTTTCGAGCAAAATTCTATCGGACAAATCGAGCAAAATAATGACATTGCGAGAGACGGGCTTTTTTTCGAGTTCAGATTTATTGCCACAAGAAGAAATTAATATAAGCAAGAGGAGCAAAGAAGCAACATTTTTCATAATTTACCTATTGATACAAATTGTAAATATTTGTAAATTGTTTATCTGATTCCTTCAAAAATTCATCATATTCTAATTTGCATTGGGAAAGGAGTTCAGATTTACTTTTATTATATTTTTTTTCGAAAGAACTATTGAAGAAGTTAGTTATCCAGGAAGTCCAGCCATCATAGAAATAGAATATACGGACGTCGAGCTGTTCTTTTGGCAAAAGTTTCAGACTTTTTGGAATAGCATCTTTTTTATTGAAAAGGCGTTGTAGTTCTTCTTTTTCTGCGATTAGTTCTTCGGCTTTGCGCTTTCGGTTCATTTCCTTTTCACGCAATTTGGCAACTTGTTCGAGGAATGGATTTTTGGATTTTTCTTCAATATACTCGCGAGAATTTTTATATTTAAAATGAAGAACTATGGATAAAACAATTACGGGCACTGGACCAAGAAAAATCACAATCCAAAAATTTGTGTCTGCCAGAAGCGAAGGCGAAGGAAGTCCAAGAAGTTCATTTGCCTGAGCAATTCGTGTATGAGTTGAGTAAGCAATAATAAAATCTAACGCAAATGTAAGCAAAACAATAGGAATAATAGCGAATATTTTGCTTTTTTTCTCTGAACGCCATAGCATATCAAAAACAAACCCCAAAGCAATTGGAACGATTGAAATAATGCAAGCCAACCAATAGTTTTCTAATAGGACAAGGAATTCACTAATTGGAGGAATTATTTTTGTCGAAGGGGGCGCAAACAAATGCATAAAGAAAATGCTGTAAACCAAAACCAAGACTATCACAAGTAGCCAGCTGATAACTTGCAAAGTTCGATAAAATCGTGGATTGAAAGTAAGTTTTTTGTTTTCGAGGTCGTATTTGCGAGCTTTTTCTTCAGTTTCGATTTTCTCACGACGGTATTTTTCTTCATCTTGGCGGACATCCGTGATTTTGTCGTCGAGTTGCTTGATTTTATTGAGCAGATTTTCTTTTTCATTTTCAATAACATTGTTCAGAGGGTTTGGTTGCACAATAAACTGAGGTTCGACGATAATTTGCTTATATATTTGTTCGAAAAATGTCCGCAACATTTCGGGATTGCCGTGGTGTGTTTCTGCTTTTTCCGAACCTAATTGAGTAAAGAAATCTTTCATAAAATCTAATTAGTAGTTATACAAAGGTGATAATTACTTACAACAAATATAACAAAGAGATAGATAATTCCAAAAATAATATTGGAGAAGTAGGAACACTTGAAAGGAAGGGGCAAAATAGAAGAAACTAATATAGTACAATTAAGAGATTCACGTCTCCAGCTCCAAGCAAATTTACGCCATTTGTCGCGATACTAATATAGTACAATTCAGAGGCATTTATGGGATTATCATTTAAATTAATTGTGTCGTTGTCGCGATACTAATATAGTACAATTCAGAGATGGCAATTTATGATTTATACATCTTATTTTGGGAACATGTCGCGATACTAATATAGTACAATTCAGAGGCGGTTATTCCAATACAGGTGAAGCTACCATTATGTCGCGATACTAATATAGTACAATTCAGAGGGATAAGCCTTTTAACCACTCGCACGGCCGGTATCTGTCGCGATACTAATATAGTACAATTCAGAGGTTGGCGACTACATAGTAGAAGCCAGCCACCATAGTCGCGATACTAATATAGTACAATTCAGAGTTTAACTTTCTTTCGAGGTCTTTATGACTATATCTGTCGCGATACTAATATAGTACAATTCAGAGTCAGACACTGTATGGTTAATGGATAAAATTATTGAAGTCGCGATACTAATATAG
>Ga0208826_1000265_pt1 | contig 59575 bp, 48 predicted proteins | sample AD_UKC115_MetaG_FD_184451 | JGI IMG/M metagenome (GOLD analysis project Ga0208826, IMG submission 184451) | Active sludge microbial communities of municipal wastewater-treating anaerobic digesters from Hong Kong - AD_UKC115_MetaG (SPAdes)... | ecosystem: Engineered > Bioreactor > Anaerobic >... | reverse complement strand
ATTGAGACTGCAAATCCCGGCTTTTTCTTAGTTACTTCCGCTGATAGCATGTATATTTCAAATAAAATTTTGCCCTCACAGATCAGACGCTGGAACGGTATTTCTTGTTATCAGGGAATTCAGATTGGAAACAATTCTATACAAAAAGCAGTAACTACTTTTTCCACTAACGGTTGGACTTTGCAGACAGCGGGTATTCAAATAAACGACATGGTGTTTAAATATTGCGGAAGCGGTTTACAATTTAGCAATATAAATGATATTACCGTTTCCCGTTGCAATATAAGCTACTCAGACAGCACGGGATTATGGGGTATTTCATTTATCCAGTGTAATCAAACAGAAATTAATAATAGTGTTTTTATTAATAATGCAATAGCTATAAGTCAAGATACAAGCACTGAAGCTAATGTCAGGAATTGTTATTTTTTCCATAATTCAGTTAGGGATGTATTGAACTCCTACGAAACTACAGGATTAGTAGAACATTGTGATTTTGCCGTTTCCAATATATGTATAGAAACGGCCGGTAGAAGTAATACAAATATACAATACTGCAATATTCAAGGGATAATTGGTATTCTAAATACAGCTTATGTAAGATGGAGACCGTCTTGGTTTACCGCAAATTATAATAATCTTAATTGTTCTCAGCATGCTGTTAAAGCACGAGGCAGGTTTTATGAAATTGAAATTCATAATTGTGAACAAAACTATTGGTTTACGACAAATACTGTTGAGATTGATGAATTGATTTGGGATATGCATGACGAGGATCCTAATGAACCTGCGTATGAAGAATATATCGGTGTTGTCGATTATCTGCCCTATAGAACAAGCAGAGTCGTTAATGCGGGGTGCCAACATTGATAAAGGATTTGATACCCAAAAAAATACGGACTGCTCTTGTTAACAACATTCCCGAATATTGGACTAAATCTGCAGCATTCAGGAAGACCTATCGATTTCTGGAAAAATCGGAATTCTGGGATTTTGGGCAGATTCAAGCATATCAATTCCAAAAATTAAAGGAAATAATTTCGCATGCTTACAATACCGTTCCTTATTACAAGAGAGAATGGGACAAAATAGGATTTAAACCTGACGATATTAAGGTTTTTGAAGATATAAGGATAATACCTTTAGTCACAAAAGATATAATACAAAGCAATATTAATGAATTTATATCGAAGCAATATAAAAAAGAAGATTTGCAAGTAATTTATTCAGGGGGCTCCACAGGTGTACCTGCAATTTACTATAATGAAAAGAATAATAATGAGATAGAAAGAGCTTTTATGTATTCTCAATGGAAAAGGGTTGGGTTTGATGTGTATAAGATAAATAGAATGGCCATACTGAGGGGTTTAGTGCCGTCTCATGGTGATTATGAAATTGTAGGAAATAAATTAATATTATCATCATATTTAAATCAAACAAGTAAACTAAAAGAATACTTCGACATTTTACAGAAATTTAATCCGGATTATATACATGCCTATCCTTCAATAATTTTTATTTTAGCCAAATACATTGTAGATAATAAGTTAATTGTGAATATGCCACGGTTAAAAGCAATATTATGCGGCTCTGAAAATATCTATAGCGCTCAAAAAGAGATAATCCAAAAGGCTTTCGGAGTAAGAGTATACACTTGGTATGGACATTCCGAAAGAGGTTGTCTGGCGGGAGAATGTGAAATTAGTTCTTTGTATCATATTTTTCCTCAATACGGTTATGCGGAAGTGCTGGATACACAAGGGAACGAGGTTTTGGGTAAAGACGGGAAAGGAGAATTGGTAGTAACAAGTTTTAACCGGAAGGCTATGCCTTTAATCAGATTTAAAACGGAAGATATAATCATTACCACTTCGGAAAAATGTTCATGCGGTAGAAATTTTATGGTTTTTAAAGATGTGGAAGGCAGGACTCAGGAGTATTTAGTTACAAAAAAAGGTAAGCTTATTCCGGGTAATGTATTATTGCCCTATGATGTATTAAATATTCTTGATCACATAGCACAATATCAATTTTATCAGGAGAAAAAAGGATATTGTAAATTTTTAGTTCTAAAAAAACCGGGTTATACATCTTTGGATGAAGAGAATATTCTAAGGGAACTAAGAAAAGAATTGACTGATGATATGCAGATAGAAATTGAATATGTAGATGAAATACCACGAACACCGAGCGGTAAGCATATGTTTTTAAGAACGGAATTAAAACCATGGTTAGAGCAGTTCAAAGAAGAAGGTTGAGCGTAAGCTTGCTAAAAAAGCATGATATATTTATAAAGAACATGTATAGGGCATAGATATGAATGCAAACTATGATTTATTAATGGAACCTCAAAAGTTAAATAAGATGCGTGTGCTTGAGAATAGTGAAAGCTATATTTCCACGCGGCAAGATATCTGGAGCGTTATAACCATTTTTTGGCTGCTTCTGTCGCCCCTTATAGGTTATTTAGCTGGAACGGTGTGGAAGCTTAGAGGTTCGATAGTTATTGCATGGGGAATAGCCATAATAGCTTTAATTTCCTCGCTATTAAAAATTAGTCATCTTAAGCTTTCCCGCTATTTTTTATTTGCGAGCATATACTACCTTGCTATAATTTTAATACCGGCACTATCTGGATCCAATTTTAGAGTAAAATTCAATAATGAAGCATTGCTGTGTATTTTTTTATTGATCGCTGCTAATTCTTATATCTCTGCCAAAGTCTATAATCAAGCTCTAAAATGGATGGCAGCATTAATAGTTGTCAGTTTAGTCGTCATTATCATTCAGCAGTTCTATAATCCGTTATTTCTTGTTAGCAAAAATGTTTCAGAAGAATTTGAGTGGGATAAATTCAGCAATTTCCAATACAGATTGCATTCTATTTGGTCTTATGTCAGTGATACTGCCAGCGGCTTTTCACTTATGGCTCCTTATGCTGTTTTATTGGGATATATGATTGAGAAGAAAAAAAACGGATGGTGGATAGCGTTGTTATGCGCAGCAGTTTTACTTTATAGTGTGTTAACCAGGCAAAGGTATTTAATAATTGTTTATTTAATTATAACTTTTCAGATTTATCGTCTGTTAAATCGTGCCGTTAACCAGATAGCGGTCTTAGTAGTGTTATTTTTATGTATCGGCTTATTGTTGTATTCGGGATTCCCTCTTTTTGACTTAATTCAATATAGGTATTTGGATGTTCAAGCAGGAGGAATCGCTTACGGATCATTTAGTGCCAGAACACAAAGTTGGGAGGCTTTTAAAAGATTTTTCAGCTCTTCCTGGCTGTTAGGAATAGACATGTCCAAACAAGCAAGTGATTATTATAATTATTTAGGACGGGAAACCGGTCAAAATCTATTGGGTATAATCTATCCTTTTATTACTTATGGAATTATCGGTTCTATCTGGTATTATCTGCTGCTCTATTTTTTATTAAGAGATTCATATATAATAGGCAGGAAAACTAAAAACTATGGTTTTTTTGTGCTGTTTATCGCTTTTATCGCAACTGGTTTTGCCAACGGCAGTCCTTTGTCAGACGGAGGTATAATGCTGGCTATTATGTTTATGAAATATTATCGGGACAATATTCCTGCCCGTCAGCCTCAAATACAAGTTCAAATTTAAGAAAGAGAAAATAAGAGCGATTTATTTATGCAAGCAGTGATTTTATCCGGTGGATTGGGAAGCAGATTAAAACCTTTTACGGAAGTGATACCCAAACCTTTACTCCCGATCGGGGAAAAAGCAGTTTTGGAGATTCAGATAGAGCATTTGAAGAAATACGGCTTTACGCAAATTTATCTGGCCACCAATTATAAATCCTCCTATATAGAGAATTTCTTTGGTGACGGCAGCAAATATGGGGTTCAACTGGTTATCAGTAAGGAAGACAAACCTTTGGGAACGGTAGGACCGATAAAATTATTGAAATCTTATTTGAATGAACCGTTTTTAGTTATGAACGGAGATATTCTTACGCTCGTGGATTATGGAAAGATGTATGATTTTGCCTGCCAAAGATCTACTATTTTGACCATTGGCACAAAAGAAATTATTACTCCTTTCCGGTTCGGCAATATTTTTACCGAGGGAGAATATGTGACGGGAATTGAAGAAAAGCCTGATCTGCATATGAATATTTTAGCCGGTATTTATATCTTCAAACCTGATTTGCTGAATTTTATCCCGGATAATACCAAATATGATATGGATGCACTGTTGAAATCAATGCTGGCAAACCACATCCCTATTACATATTATCCGATTTCTGAATATTGGCTGGATATTGGTCAGATTGAAGATTATGAAAAAGCACAGCAGATCTACGAGCAAAATTTTAAGCATAAGGAAGAACAGTGAAAGTATTAGTAACAGGTGCTGACGGTTTTATCGGTTCTCATCTTACGGAACAATTGCTTGCCCAAGGTCATAAGGTGCGGGCTTTATCGTATTATAATTCTTTTAATTATTGGGGCTGGCTGGAAGAAATACAGGGAAATCCTCAATTGGAGATTGTTTCCGGAGATGTCAGAGATCCTTATCTCTGCAATGAAATCACAAAAGGAATTGACTGTGTCTTTCATCTTGCTGCCTTAATTGCCATACCCTATTCCTATAAAGCACCCGCCAGTTATGTGGAAACTAATGTATCAGGGACGCTGAATATGTGCCAAGCGGCTTTGGCAAACAAAGTTTCCAGATTTATTCATACTTCCACCAGCGAAGTATATGGCACCGCTCAATATGTTCCGATAGATGAAAAGCATCCTCTGCAGCCTCAATCTCCATACAGCGCCAGTAAAATTGGCGGTGATGCCATTGCTTTAAGTTTTTGGCATGCCTTTCAGCTTCCGCTTACTATTGCCCGACCTTTTAATACCTATGGTCCGAGACAATCTGCCCGTGCCGTGATACCTACAATCATAACTCAAATTGCTGTCGGTAAACAAAAGATAGATTTAGGTGATGTATCCCCTACGCGCGATTTTAACTATGTGGAAGACACCTGCCGCGGATTTATTGAGCTTGCAAATTGTTACAAAGCAATAGGTGAAGTTGTTAATATCGGTTCTAATTCGGAGATTTCAATTCAGGATTTATTTTATTTAATTCGGGAAATAATGCAGAGCAAAATTGAATTTCAGACGGAAGAGCAAAGGCTCAGACCGGAAAAATCAGAAGTTAAAAGACTGCGCTGCGATAATACAAAAATTAAACAATTGACAGACTATGAACCTCAGTATGATCTTAGGCAAGGTTTGGAAAAAACTATCAATTGGTTTTTGAAACAAGAAAATTTAGAAAAATACAAAACTAATATATATAATGTTTAAAATAGTTCCAAGATAAATTAACTTTCTTAATGAGAATATAACCTTTCTTATAATTACTTTATTATGAATGTAGCTATTACAGGCAGTAATGGATTTATCGGTAAAAATTTAAGACATGAATTTGAGAAGCATGCTCAGCTAAAAATCATACCGATAGATTTAACAAACGGGATTGATTTAGCCGGCAATATAGATTTATATTCATTTCCTCCGATTGATGTAGTTGTGCATCTTGCCGGAGTTTCCAGCGTGGCAGATTATATAAATAATCCGGCAGAACTTTATAGAATTAATATTTTAACGACAATTAACGCTCTTGAATTATGCAGAAAACACAATTCGAAGATAATATTTGTCAGTTCATCTTATGTTTATGGAAAGCCAAAATATTTACCCATTGATGAACGGCATCCCTTAAATCCAAATAATCCTTATGCTCAATCAAAAGTTTTGGGAGAAAGCCTATGTTTATCCTATAAACGCGACTTTGGAATATCCTATACAATACTTAGGCTTTTTAATATATACGGACCCGGACAAAAAGCAGATACGGTTATTCAATCAATAATAGACCAAATACAATCCGGCAAGAAAAATATAGTTCTTAACGATCCGCTACCCAGACGAGATTTTGTCTACATCACTGACTTGTGCAATGCGATTATAAATTTAATATTGAATGAAAAAGATTTCTGTGAGATATATAATATTGCCACAGGCATTAGTTATTCTGTTAATGAAATTGCCAAATTTATATTAGAAATTTTCAATAAAGATATTTCGGTATCTTATAAAAATTTAGTCAGACCAAATGAAATATTAGAAGTAACGGGTGATTACTCAAAAATTAGAAGAGATTTAGGGTGGAATCCGGTTATCGGAATTAAAGAAGGTTTAGAATTAATAATTAAATATAAAAATAATATAATTACAAGTTGAGGCAGAATGAAAAAAGTATTGGTAATCTCTGTTCATCCGGATGATGAAACTCTTGGGTGCGGCGGAACAATATTAAAACATAAAGCAGAAAAAGATTATGTCAGCTGGCTGAATATTTCGAACATTAATGCAGGTAATCCTATGGGTCATTCCAATGAATTAATAGAGGGGAAAAATCAGATAATTAAATTAGTTAGAGAAAAATATAATTTTGACGATTTTATCAATCTGCCTTTTCAGAGCATTATGCTGGATACTATTGGATCAAATAAGTTAATCCATGCCATAGACCAAGTAATAATGAAGATAAAACCGGATATTATTTATTTACCTAATAGAAGTGATGTTCATTCAGATCATAGAATTGCGTTTAATGCTATTTATCCTTGCACAAAGAATTTTAGGAAGCCTTTCATTAAACAAATATTAATGTATGAGACTTTATCAGAAACGGAATTTGCTCCTCCTTTACCGGAAAATGCTTTTATTCCGAATTATTTTATTGATATCTCTGATTTTTTTGATTCAAAAGTAGAAATCATGCAACTGTATACTACGGAGTTGATGCCCGATCCTTTACCCAGAAGTATTTATGCCATAAAGAGTTTAGCTGCTTACAGAGGTTCTCGCATCGGCGTTAAATATGCGGAAGCCTTTATAAATATATTTACTCGCGCATGATAGTCAGTATTCATCAGCCTTCATATTGGCCTTGGCTTGGGTTAATAGATAAAATATCCCGATCGGATGTTTATGTTATTCTTGATCATGTTGCGGCAAATAAAGCATCGAACCAATATAGAAACAAACTTTTATGTAATGGTATTCCCAAATACATTACTCTACCGGTTAATTACCATTTGGGGATTCCTATAAAAGAATTGGAATTTACAAATGATCAGTGGAGAATAAAGCATCTAGAAATTATTAAAAACTACTATGGTAAAGCTCCTTTTTTTCAAGAGACTTTAGATTTAATAAAGAGTATATACGCCGAAGGAAATGGGAAAAAACCAATAGAAGTAATATCTGAGACTATGAAAATTGCCTTGTCAATATTACAAATAAATGTCCAAATCATATATAGCAGTGAAATGTATGTTGAAGGAACGAAGGGGAGATTAGTCTATAATATTTGTCGCCAATTAGGTGCTGATAAATATTTATCTGGTCAAGGAGCCAAATCATATATGGATGATAGTGTTATTAATCAATTTGCTAATGCCGGCATTGAGATTATCTGGCAGGAATTTAAGCATCCGGTATATTCGCAATATGGCATTGATTATTTTGTGCAAGGGTTGTCTTGTTTAGATTTATTTTTTAACGAGTTGCCCAATGCTAAAGATATTATAAGAAATAATTAATATAGATACATTCTTAATTGAATATGAATTATCCTCTTGTATCAGTGGTTATCAATACCCATAATAGATGTCAACTTGTAATAAGAGCAATAAACAGCGCCTTAAATCAAACATATCCCAATATCGAAATAATTGTTATAGATGCCAATTCGAATGATAATACAAGGGAAGTTGTCAATTCTATAGAGGATAAAAGGATTATATATTTTTTCAGTCCGAATTCCGATTTTTCTTATTGTGTCAACACGGGCTTTAAAATAGCCAAAGGTAAATATGTTGCCTTATTGGATGATGATGACGAATGGCTGCCGAATAAATTAGAAAAGCAAATAGAATTATTCGAAAAACTGGATAGCAGTTATGGTTGGGTTGGATGCGGAGAAGAGTATTGGGATGATAGAGAAAATATCTCATTGGGTAATTATATACCATATTCAAGGGGAGATGTTTTTCTTAAAATTCTATCAGGTATGGGAGGAGGAACCGCAGGAAGCAGTTTGATCGTAGTAAGAAAAGAAGTAATAGACAATCTTGGAGGGTTTATTGAAGAAGTCAAATTCAGCACTGATTTGTTATTTTATTTAAAACTATCCACTCAATATAAATTTGATTATGTAGAAGAAGTTCTTTGCCTTACGCATTGTAATCATATATATCAAAATGAAAGAGCAAGCTTGATGAAAATGAACCGGAAGTTCATATCGGATAAGATTGAAGTGGAAGAATATGTGCTCAAGCAATATAAAGAGGCTTTTGATCAGTATCCTAAATACAGATATATATATTATAGGAATCTGGCCAGAATGAATTCATATTTGCGAAATTATAGGCAGGGCTATAAATATTTAATATGCACACTTCGTTCGGATCCGTCAAAGATTAAACAAAATATAAGATTAATTTTAGCTGTTTTTTATTATTGTTTTTTTAAGTTGGCGGTTAGAGATTGAGATAACGAGATAATAATTTGGGGAATATAAAGGCTCTTAAATTGATCTCATTAATTAAATAAAGGAATAGACTAACATAGCTTCTCTCCCTTCATTTTCAAATCGCATAAATTTTAGGCAGATCATCAAACAACTCAAGCTGACGGGATCAGGCCGCAGTCTGCAAGTAAAAAAGAATGCCTATTTATCCTTCATTTTGATGATCTTGTCCAATCTGGTTCAGTTACTGTTTGTTCCGGTGGTAATAGATTGCATAAATCCGGTTCGCTACGGTATTTGGCTGACAATAACATCTTTTTTAAGTTGGTTCCATTTAATGGATTTGGGAATTGGAGGCGGATTAAGGATAAGATTAAGTCAAGCTTTGGCTGTTAATGACACAGATAAAGCTAAGACCCTGATCAGTTCGGCTTATTATAGTCTGTTATTTATCGTTGCCATAGTTTTTATAGTTTATTGTATAGTGCGTCCTTTTATCAATTGGGATAAGGTATTTAACGCACCTATCAATATGCGACAGGAATTAGACCGGTTGATGCTGTATGTGTTTTTGTTTTTTATAGTGAGATTTGTGCTGCAACTGATTAACCCGATTTATGTAGCCCACAGTCGCACTGCAATGGCAACGCTGAACAATTTTTTAGGCTCGTTTATTTCTCTCACTGTAATTTACTTTTTATCAAATAAAATTAACGAGTCGTTATTTTGGGTAGGATTTATCTATAGCACTGCTCCTTTGGCGGTATATCTGATTGTATCTGTCCTATTTTTTTCGAGACATACATATATCAAGCCGAGTTTATCCTATTTTAAATTATCTGCCACGAAATCCATGCTCAATTTAGGTTTTTTTATCTTGGCAGACCAAATTGCAGTGATAATTATAAGTTCATCAACGAATTTAATCATAGCACACCTCACTTCTCCGGCGCAAGTTACTCCATATAGCATTACTAACCGTCTATTCACATTATTTATTACAGTGTATGAATTAGCTACTGTTCCTTTATTGCCTGCTTTTGCGGATGCTTTTTTTAAGGGGGATTTGGGATGGATAAAAAAAGCGATGAAAAAGCTGAATTATATTACTATTTTAGCAATAGTCAGCGTAATGGTAGGTGCAATATTTATAAAACCTTTTGTTCATCTATGGCTGAAAGGAAAGGTGGAAGTCCCTTGGTCAATAATAATCTTATTGGCTATATATACAATAGTGCGTTTGATATGGAATGTGTATGCCAAGTATCTGAACGGTGTCGGTATGATTAAGGAAACGGTTATTTTTACAATTATTTGCACCGCTTTGTATATTCCTCTGGTGTTTCTGCTGGGGAAATTCTTCAAACTGGGGATTGCGGGGTTATTAACTGTTCAAATTATGTTAAGTTTAGGTAATGTTTTTTATTTTCCTTGGCTATACAGAAAATCAATGCGAAGAAGGGAAAGGGAATTGGCAACGGCATAATGTTTGAAAATATGATAGAATATTAAGATTGCGTCAGGTTTAAGGTAAATTAAGAATAATTCATCATGATTATATATAAGAGGATAAATAAATGTTGCCTTCATACAAATTCCTTCTTGAGGAAAATTCTCGAACTTAACCGTAAGTTTTTAGAAAAATGGTTAAATTCCGGGAAAATTTGCGGTATAAATGTATTATGTCCTTTTATAGAAGCAGATAACAAAACCAAAGAAGAGATCCGGATTAATGCTGATGCTATAGTAAACGGACAATATAGAATATTTAATAAAGTCTATGACTTCAGTCACAGAATACCCTGGAATTCAGATTTTGAGTCTGGGTTTAATTGGCCTAAAGGCGTATTTTTTAGGAAATATATCCAAGTAGAATTAACTAATAATGCGGATGTAAAATACCCGCGTGAACTCAGCAGATTTCACCACGCTCTAATTTTGGGGCAAGCTTACTTGCTTACTAAAGACAAAAGCTATTATATGAAATTCAAGCAGGATGTTTTGGATTGGATAGAAGAAAATCCTTTTATGAAAAGCATCAATTGGGGCTGCACGCAGGATGTTTCCATCAGAGCCGTAAACTGGCTTTGGGCGATAGGATTTTTTGCTGAAGAATTATCAATGGATCATGTATTTAAAAAAACTATTGACAGAAGCCTCTATCAGCATGGTTTCTTTATCTATATGTATCCCGAAAAATCTATCTATAACAATCATAATCATTATATATCAGATTTGGTGGGGCAAATATATTTGGGATTATATTTCAAGAAGGATAAGCATGCACAAAATTGGCTGAATTGGGGTATAGAGGAACTATATCGTGAAATCAGATATCAGATTCTTCCCACGGGACCGTCTTATGAGAAAAGCATTAATTATCATCGGTTTGTTACAGAGATGATCTTTTCAGCTCTTATTCTTCTGCAAAAAGAAAGATATGAAATTCCACAGGATATTCTTTTTCGAGTAGAAAAAATGCTGGAATTTATCATGTATTATATCAAGCCGGACGGGGATGCTCCTATAATTGGAGATCAAGACGACGCGAGATTGCATCCTTTTTCTTTAATCAGTAATTTGGATCACAGGTATTTACTTTGCTTGGGAGCAGTGTTCTTTCAGAGGGGGGATTTTAAATATCACGCAAAGAGGTTTTATCTTGATTGTTCTCTTCTTTTAGGTCGGGAAGCTTATTCTCAATTCGATGATTTGGAAGCTGATACTTGTCCTCTTTCCTCCAAAGCTTTTCCCGATGCAGGTTTTTATATAATCAGAGATCAAGACAATTATATGTTTATCAATAACAGCGGTAAGAGCAGATACAATGAACTGGGAGGAGGAACACATACCCATAGCGATTTGCTTTCTTTTGAACTTTGCATGAATAAGAAAACATTCTTAGTTGATCCCGGAAGTTATGTCTATTCCGGCAATCCGGATCTGCGCATGCATTTTCGCAGCACGAAGATGCATAATACGCTTACGGTTGACGATCAAAATCAAAATACACTGGAAAGAGAAAATCTCTGGGATTTTTCAAGGAATGTTTTGCCTAAAACAACAAAATGGTCTGAAGAACCGGATAAGGTTATATTTGAAGGTGAATATTCAGGAGTTTTAACTTCTAAGTTATATATCTTGCATCAACGAAGAATTGAATATAATAAGATCTCTCAAGAATTTTGCATTCAGGATAAAGTTCAAAGCGAAGGAAAGCACAAGATAACTTTATATTTACATTTTGATTGGGATATAGAAGTCCAAATCAAGGATAATATAGTAAGAACAAATTGTTCCGATGGAAATAATATTGAAATAAGTTTTAATTCCGACACTCCGTTTGGTGTTAAAAGTTCTCAAGAGTTAGTCTCAAAAGCATATAGATTTGCGAAACCCGCTGCTGTTATCAGATTAGAAACTGAAGCAAAGTTGCCGATAACAATCATGACAAAGATAAAAAGGATAAATGAATGAAACAGATTTTTAAAACCCAGCAAGGGATTAAAGTAGTTGATGTTCCCGTTCCCGAGATTGAAGATAATGAGATACTTGTAAAAACAGCACGGAGCATGATCAGCACGGGAACGGAAACTGCTTCCATGAAGAGAGAAGCAAAAACGACATTTAAGGGAAAGATAAATAAGCAAAGGCAGGATCTTGATAAATTAAAGAACTTAGTTTTAAAAAGGGGTTTTAGCCAATCATATAAACTTGTAAGAGCCAAATTGAATCCCCAAGCTACCGATCTTACTTTATCCGCTACAGGATACAGTGTATCAGGAAGAGTGGTGGCAATAGGAAAGAATATTCTGAATTTTAATATCGGAGACAGAGTAGCATGTGCAGGCTCAGGGATTGCAGCGCATGCAGAATATGTTGCTATTCCAAGAAATTTAGCTGTGCCTATTCCGGAAAATGTGAGTTATGAAGAAGGAGCATTTACCACAATAGGTAGCATTGCTTTGCACGGATTAAGAAGGTCAAACATTACTTTTGGCGACACAATTGTAATAACCGGCCTTGGTCTATTGGGTTTATTGGGAGTTCAAATAGCCAAAGCTTGGGGATTAAATGTAATTGCGCTTGATATTGATGCCGGCAGATTGGCTTTAGCCACAAAATTAGGTGCAGACTATGTTTTTAATGCTGATGACTCCGGAGTTGAGACTTTTGTTTGCAACTTGACGAATGGTTTTGGCGCAGATGCCGTAGTTATTTATGCTTCAACTAAAAGCGATAAACCGGTAAATCAAGCAATGAAACTCTGCAGGAGAAAAGGAACTGTTACAATTGTAGGCAATGTGGGAATGAACATTGAAAGAGATGAGATGTATCTTAAAGAAATCAATGTTGTAATGTCCACTTCCTACGGACCGGGAAGATACGATGAGTTATATGAGAAAAAGGGAATTGATTATCCGATCGGCTATGTGAAATGGACAGAAAATAGGAATATGATGGAATTTGTCAGGTTGCTGGCACTCGGTAAAGTTAATGTATCTCCTTTAATAAGCAAGGTTTTTACCATAGACGAAGCTCCGCTTGCCTTTACCTATTTACAGAACAGAGAGGAAAGACCGATTGGGGCAATGATCAAATATAATGAAGATTGGACAGTTCACGAAGCGGATCATACAATAACAATTAAGCAATATAACGAGATAAAATCCGATATAATAAAAGTAGGATTAATAGGCACAGGCGGATTTATTCAAGGCAATCATCTGCCCAACCTGAAAGAGTTAAAAGAGTTATTCAGCATTTATGCAATTTGTGATAAGAACCATGTCACTGCGGCTAATTTGGCGAAAAAATATGAGGCTAAGTATGCAACGACTGATTATCACAAGATTTTGGAAGATAAGGAGATTGACCTTGTAATAATAGGGACCAGACATAATTTACACGCAAAATTGGCTATGGAAAGCCTTCAAGCCGATAAACATGTATTAGTGGAAAAACCAATGGCTATGAATTTGGCGGAATTGGATGCACTTGATGCTGTTGTCCGGCAATCAAATTATCATATTACTGCCGGATACAATCGCAGATATTCTCCTTTTGCGGATAAAATTCAGGAGGTTTTTCAAGACAGAATTTCTTCTTTAATTGCTACTTATAGAATTAATGCAGGGTCGTATCCACTTAGTAATTGGATTCATGATCCGATTGAAGGAGGCGGAAGAATTATCGGAGAAGCATGCCATTTTATTGATTTTTTGTGTTTTATAATCGGTAAACCAATAAAAGAATATAGCTTTTATCATCTTCCGGTGGACGGAAAATTTATTCAAGCCCATGATAACCTTTCTCTTAATTTAGCTTTTTCGGACGGCTCTATCGGTTCTTTAATTTATACATCAATCGGCAATAGGCTTTTAGACAAAGAAAAAGTGGAGATATTCGGCGACGGAAAATCTGTTATTTTGGATAATTTTATCAGTTTACAATGCTATGGGGCAAAAGATAAAAATTTGCATTTAAAATCGCAGGATAAAGGATTTAAGCAGGAATTAAGAGAATTTGCTCAAGTCATAAAAGGGCAAAAAGCTGAGTGCTTGAGCTGGGATTCGATTTATTCTACTACTAAACTTACAATTGATATTATGAACGACATATTATCTCCTAAAAAATGAAAGAATTAATCAGAGTCTATATTTTTGACGGATATCGGGAAACTGTTATCGAGTCTCAAGTCTTTAACTGGGCTGCAGCTCTGCGGGAAATTGGTTTAAAGACTATTGGACTAAGCCTTACGGAACGAAAAGCAAATCAGGAAAGAAAACAAGCAATGCTGCAGCATCTTTCAGAAAAATATCAGACAGAAATTTATTCCGGACAATATGATAACTATCCTATCCTTAGAGAATTCCAAATTGCGGTAAGTCTTTATAAGCTTTATAAAAAGTTGAATGACAAGGAGAGAAAAATAGTATTTCAAACACGGATGCTCGGTTTAATCAGGATAGTTCCCTTATGGCACTTACTTACTAAGGCTAAGTTTATTTTTGATATCAGAGCTTCTGCCTTAACCGAATATCTATATTCAAACGCAAATGCCAAACATTCCGACTTTAGGATCAAAAATCTGGAACGAATTGAAAGGCAAGTAGTTTATCGCAGCGATGCAGTGTTCTGTGTTTCACAAAAACTAAAGGATTACTTGCTTACGAATTATGGATCAGGATTAAGCAATCAGGATAAGATAACTGTTATACCGGGAGCGGCTGATCAAGCCCTTTTTTATTATTCGGACGAATTAAGAACTATTATGCGGGGGAAAATTGGATGTGAAAATAAAACGGTATTCATATATAGCGGAAGGCTGAACAAAAAATGGCAGGTTCCGGACAAAGTTTTTGGCTTATTCGGGTTTTTAGCCAAGAGAATACCGGAAGTTTACTTTATTATTCTTAGTCCCGATGTAGATATTGCCCGACATTATTTTGCCCTGAATGAAATTCCGGAAACATCTTATTTAGTTACCTATGAAGAACTGGACGGCATCAATCAATATTTGAATGCAGCAGATTATGCTATTATGTTAAGAGAAAATCTGCCTATCAATCATCATGCTTCCCCCACTAAAGTGGCAGAATACCTATTGACGGGATTATCGGTAATAATATCAAAAAATGTCGGCGATTTCTCTGAATTTATAGATGAACACGGTTTAGGCTGCATAGTTGATAGTGACAATAGCGATTTTTACGAATTTGTATACAAATACATTGAGCAAAGAAAGCTTGATAATAATTATCTTTCAAGAAGAAAAGAACAAGCGGAATTTTCCGCCCGTTTTTATTCTAAGAACAGCTATCTGGAACTGATGAAACAAAAATGCGAAGAACTGTAATCATTCTTTACGAAAAAGTAGTTTAATTCTACTAAGATATATAAAATAGAATAAAGCTGAAGATCAATAAATTTAAGTCAATAATATTTATTTCATTGAAAGAGAAATATAAACAGTTATGGTTGTGATTCATATTATATCCTCTATGGGGCGTGGAGGAAAAGAAAGGCAGCTTTCCATAATTTGTAAATACTCCAAAGAGGTAAAAAATTATATTGTTTATTATAATGAAGCGTCTTCCAATTACATTGCCGAATATCAGTTGGATAATATAATTTTTAGAGTAACAAGCAGATCTTTGCTATCCAGAATTACAGAGACAAGGAGATTGTGCTCTAAGCTTAAGGCAGACTGCATAGTAACATGGGGAATACAGGAAACGGTAATAGGTATGATTGTCTCTAAGCTGAACGGAATACCGATGCTGAATTTTTCCATCAGGCACGGTATCCGCCAGAAAAAGTTTTCCCATCTCTTCCGTTCTTTTCTGCTGCATTTGAATAAATATGTAGTTGCCAATTCCCGAGCGGGATTAAAAGCGAATAATCTTTCCAAGGGAATGATTTTATACAACGGAATTGAGAATATTCCCGATTTTATTTTTCAGAAGGACAAGAAAGTTTTGCAGAAAGAAAAATTGGGATTTTCCGATAAACCGGTATTAGTTTCCGTAGCCAATTTAGTTCCATACAAAGATTATGCGACAGTCTTAAAAGTTCTTTATCAACTTAAGAAGGAAGGGAAAAGCTTTTTCTATATAATTATTGGGGAAGGACCTTGCCGCAGTGAAATTGAAAATATGATCAGGCAATTCGGCATGGAAAATGACGTTCTTCTTACCGGCAGCATAACTAATGTTGAAGAATATCTTCGATTATCTGATGTGATGATTCATTCATCGTTGGGCGAAGGATGTTCTAATGCCGTTCTTGAAGGCATGAAAGTCGGATTACCCATAATTGCTACAAAAGTAGGGGGAACTCCGGAAATCGTAGATGCTGAAAATGCCATGCTGTTTGAATACGGGAATACTGATTCGCTCTATGAATGTCTGAATAAATTAATGACTAACCCTGAGTTACTTGATAAAATGGGTCTTGCTTCCAATCAAATAGTGAAAGAAAAGTTTTCAACAGATAAAATGATTAATAATTATGAAATTATAATTAAAGCAGTTACGGCAAAAGATAAATCTATGCTCAAAAAACTTCGCATCAAGACGGATTCGAATACGAATGACTTTTGAAAATTCAGCTTCGCAATTTATCAACGATACACAGTCACCAAAAGTGAAGATAGCTGTTCCCTATTTTCATTCAATACAGCCTAAGAGGGATGAAAGATGGATTAAGAGCTTTTTAACGCTGCCTTTGGATAAATTTGAGAATTTTCTTATTTACTTAAGGCATAATAAATGGCAGACGTTGTTTCTGGATGAAATGTATGAGTTGAAGGTAAGAGGAAAGAAAGTTAAGGGTAAATACTGCGTTCTTACTTTTGACGACGGATATGCCGATAATTATATATATGTTTATCCCTTATTAAAGAAATACGGGATGAAGGGGACAATCTTTGCAAGTCCGGAGTGCATTGATGAAAAGAGGTCCAAAGCCTTAACTTTGTTTGATTTTTGGGACGGGAAAGCAGAAGCCTCGCAGCTTCCCATTTCCGCATATCTGAATTGGGAAGAAATGCAGGAAATGCAGAATTCGGGAGTTATGGATATTCAAGCGCATGCCATGACCCATACCAAATATTTCTGTTCCGACCAAATTGTAGCTTTTCATCATCCGGGAGATGACTGTGTCTATCCGGTGACTAATCTCTATCCGGAATTACGGCCTTATTATTTTCATTATCCGAATTTTGAAGAATTAATTCCATGGGGAACTCCCTTTTTTGAACAAAAATCTGCAGTAGTGGCAAGAATCTGCAGAATTAATCCGGAATTTTCTGAGAAAGTAGCTCAAACTATCCAAAATTCAACAGATGTTAATAATTACAATTATAATGAATGGATGAAGATAATCAGCTCTATTTACCAAGATTATAAAAATAAGAATGCCGTAATAGAAAGCAGGGAAACAGAAGATGAGTATGCTAAGCGAGTGCTGTATGAAATTGTTGAGTCCAAAAAGATTTTGGAAGAACATTTGAATAAACCCGTTGATTTTCTCTGCTGGCCACATGGTGCTAATAATGCAGAACTGCATAAAATAGCTTTAGCAAATGGATACAAAGCTACCTCTGTCGGTAAATCAGGCGATGATGCAAATCGTCCCGACCGGTTTGACAGGATTGGCATCGGTTTTAACGGTCATTATTTGCAATCCACGGTGCTTAATAAATATAAAATGAATTTAAGCATTGGCAGATTTCCCGAAACATGGATTGCTAAAATTGGCAATATTGCTGTCATAAAGAAATTGATAAAGAGTATTTAATATCTGCATTTGAAGGATATATAATGGAAGAAAAGAAGCAGAAGATTCAAGAAGCCAATCTCATGGTCGGTATTGTAAGAAATGAATTACCTGATTCTGCCAATGACTGGATTAGTGCATGTGAAAATAGAAACATTAAATATCAGGTTATTGACCTATCTGCTTCCGATTGGTTTGAACAAGTAACTTCACAAAAGTGGGATTTCCTGCTATTATATCCATCCGGAAGTTTTGAACGCTATAAAATCATGTATGATGAAAGACTGCATATAATCTGCAATGAACTGCATATTGAGACCTATCCCGGCTATAATGAATGTATTATCTACGAAAACAAAAAAATGCTCTCCTACTTTCTGCAAAGCAGGAAAATTCCGCATCCTTCAACTCGAGTTTTTTATAATTATGAAGAAGCAAAAGAATATGTAAATAAAACTTCGTTTCCAATTGTAGCAAAAACCTCCATTGGAGCATCCGGGTCAGGAGTAAAAATAATCAGGAAACAATCAGAAGCTTTATCATACCTGAAACAAGCTTTTAAGGGAAGAGGAATTAAGCGCAGGTTCGGACCCAACAGAGTAATGGGCAATCCGCGTAAATGGTTTATAAAAGCCGTTAACAGTCCCGCGTATTTTTTCCGGAAAATCAAACAGTATTTGGAGATAAATAGAAATTATCAATATGGATATGTTATTTTTCAGGAATATATCCAGCATGATTTTGAATGGCGGATAGTTAAGATTGGGGATTCCTATTTTGCGCATAAAAAGATAAGAATAAAGGATAAAGCCAGCGGAGCAAAAGTAAAATCTTTTGGGATGCCTGATATTAATGTTATGGATTTTGTGGAGGACATCTGTAAAAAGAATAATTTGAATTTTGTATGTATGGATATATTTGAATCAGAACGCGGTTATCTGGTAAACGAAATTCAATGCATATTCGGAATCCCTTACGGTTATTTGATGAAAGTAGGTGAAGAAGTAGGAAGAATAAGAAAAATTAACGGTGAATGGAAATTTGAAGCAGGAGATTTCACTACAAATCATTGCTGCGATTTGAGGCTTAGCTATATTCTTCAAATGCATGAGCAAAAGATAGCAAATGGGAATTTATAAATCTATATGGCCGGTATCTGCGGAATAATAATCAAAAGACCTGAGCAATTTCAGGCCAATTTACAGGCTAAAATTGAAGCCCTGCTTTTTGGAATGGCATATTCACCTGAACAAGGAAAATGTTGGAAAACCTACGATAATTTAGCTTATGGGGCAGTGGTGCAAACAGGAATATCTGTAGCTAAGACTCAGGCATGCAAGAGTTCTCTGGGGGTAGATTGTATTTATGAGGGTTATATTAGTATTTCCCAAGAAGACAAACTACTGATAGAGAAGAAATTCCAATGTGATTTTACAGATGCTGATTATAATTATTTGCCTTATCTTTTTACTCTTTATCAAAATGATGTTCCCTTACATCTCTCCGGCTGTTACAATATTTTTTTCTATGACAAGAATAATAATAGTGCTCACTTATTTAACGATCGATTAGGTGTCTTGCCGTTGTATTATTATGATGATGATAACTTATTTATATTTGCATCCAGAATTGAGGCAATACTAACAACGGGATTATTGCCGAAAATCAATTTTGATGAAATTTCTTTTGCTGAACATCTACTGTTTAATTATATAATTTCTGATAATACTTACATAAAACAAATTAAGACCTTAAGAGATGCTTCGTTATGTATCTATAAAACCGGCTCAATCAGTTTTCAAAGATATTGGTCAATGCGGGAATATTTTGAATGTGAGCAAGTTAAGGATAATTCGGATTTTGAACTATTGAAATCAGCCTTAAAGAAATCAATTGAAGATATTCTGCCTGATGATGCAGCACCTTTTAATTTTACTCTTACCGGCGGATGGGATAGCAGAGTAATTTTAGCTTATCTTTTACCAGAATACAGAGAAAGAATTAGGACTTATTCCTTTGGAGCAGAGCAAGCTCCCGATATTTTAATTCCGAAAATTATTGCTGAGAGAGAAAGATTTGTTTATACACCTTATCCTCTAACTCAAGAATACTTGAACAATTATTTTCTTGATTGGGCAAAGAAGACCATAACTTTATCGGGAGGAACCAGAAATTACAAAAGAACTCATTATCTTTATGTTGCCAGTCAAGTAGCAAAAAATTCCGGGATTTCCGTATCAGGCATTTTTGGAGACGAAGTGATGAAGGTCGGTAAACCCTTACCGGGAGAGATAATCTCTAAAGAAATAATAGACTGGATAGACGCTGATTTTAACCTTGATGTTATTTCGTCTTCTCTTGATGATATGGAAGGGCTTTTTAAGTTTTTCAGCACTCAAGTTAATTTCAAAGATGAGCTTTTAAACCGATTGTCAAAATGTAGTATGGATTATAAAGATTATCCAAACATAGAACAGAAATATTTTGCCTTCAGATTTTCCCGGAATCTAAGAAAATATTTTGGAGCAGAAATAAATTCTTACAATGATTTTATTATAACAATATCTCCTTATATAAATCATGATTTTCTCAAATCTTACGCAAGCACAAAATTTGCAGGTTTCAGATATCCGTTTAAGACCGGTTCTCTGCAAAGGAAAAGGCAAACTACTTTATTATATTATCAATTAATCAATGCAGCATATTCTCCTTTATTGGGTTATAACAGCTCAAGAGGTTATTCGATCAAAGATGCTGTATCGCTCTTTGGTAAACTCAACATCATCTATAAGAAGTATTTGAGAAAAGGTAAAACAATAGTTGATGGCTTTAATACAACACCTACGGATAATATTTTCTACAACGAATTAATGATGAATAATAAAAAGAATTCCTTATTTTTATATCCACTTAATCCGACGGATAATTCTAAGTTTGTCTGCAACTATAATTCCTTGTATTATTGGGCATCTGAAATAGAAAATAAATATAATTTATGAAAATACTCTTTGTCTGCAGTGGTAATTCCTCTTTTTTTGAAGTGTCACCATTTATAAAAAGTCAGGCTAATTCTCTTATTGCTGTAGGACACAAAGTGGATTTATTTCCTATTAAAGGGAAAGGTCTCCAAGGTTATTTGAAAAATATTAAAAAACTTAGATCACATCTGAGATGTAATAATTATGATATTATACATGCACATTATTCACTTTGTGGTATTGTTACACGATTAGCGACAAATAAACCGATTGTTGTTTCTTTGATGGGTAGTGATGTACATTGCAATTGGTTTATGAGAATGATCATCAGTCTTTTTGTCCTGAGGTTTTGGAGTGCAACTATCGTTAAATCTGAAGAAATGAAAACAACATTAAAAATCTCAAATTTATATGTTATTCCCAATGGGATAAATCTTTCTGTGTTTAAGCCCATGGATCAAAACCAATGCAGGCAAGAATTATCGCTTTTACCAGACAAGAAATATATCCTTTTTGCTGCCGATCCTACACGGAAAGTTAAAAACTTTCCTCTTGCTCAGGCAGCGTTTGCTTTAATCAATGATCAAAATGTTGAGTTAATCACTTTGGGTGGTATTGATCACGATAAAATTCCGCTTTATCTCAATGCTGCTGATGTCCTGATCTCAACTTCAATTTGGGAGGGCTCTCCCAATGTTATAAAAGAGGCTATGGCATGTAATTGTCCAATTGTATCTACTGACGTAGGAGATGTGCGATGGCTATTTGACAATTTGGAAGGATGTTTTCTTGCTTCATTTGAACCGAATGATTTTGTGGCAAAGATAAAATTGTCATTAACCTTATCCAAAAGAACGAAAGGAAGAGATAGAATCATTGAATTGGAACTAGATTCCGATAGTGTGGCACATAAGCTTGCAGGAATTTATGAACAAGTAATTAATGGTAATAAATGATTAAACAAGGTAAAAAAGGTGTAATTGTTATAGAAGGACATGTGCAAGGTTTAGCTAATACTCGCATTCTTGGTAAAGCCGGAATTCCTGTATTTGTTATTGATAAAGAAAATTGTGTAGCAAGATATTCAAAATATTGCCGGAAATTTTTTCGTTGTCCTGATTATATCTCAGATAAGTTTATAAATTTTCTTATTATGTTAGCACAAGCGGAAAACTTAAAAGGCTGGCTGCTGCTTCCTTCCAATGACCATGCCGTATATAATATTGCTAAAAACAAAAAGACATTAAGCGAGTTTTTTAGCATTATAACTGATGATTTTGAAGTCATAAACAAGATTTATCATAAATGTTTGCTATTGGACATTGCGCAAAAAGCAGGTATTCCCATTCCCCAATCATATATTCCCGAACAAGGTATTTTTGATTTTTCAACCCTGCATTATCCTGTTATTATTAAAGGTAACAACGGATTGTCGTTTTATAAAAAATATCATAAAAAGGCATTTTTTGCCAATTCAGAGGAAGAATTGCAGCAGGTTCTTTCAGAAAAATTGACTCAGGCTGCACCATCCGAATACTTTATCCAAGAAGTATTGCCAGACAAACATAAAACCATATCAGTTACAGTTTTTGCCGTAAAAGGTCAAGTTTATGTTTATTGGATGGGAGAAAAACTTAGGGAACACCCGATTAGATTTGGAACTGCCACTTGCTGCCGAAGTATTTTTAATTCCACTGTATTGAAGCAAAGTAAAGAAATTGTTAGAGAACTGAATTTTACCGGTGTTTGTGAAATTGAGTGGCTCAAAGATCCGCGGGATGATCAATACAAATTAATAGAAATTAACGCGCGAACATGGCTTTGGGTTGGGCTGGCGGAAAAATGCGGGATTAATTACCCGCTGATTATTTATGATTATTTGATGCATGGTGTTATCCCTAAACAAAACGAATATACATTGGGTTTGAATTGGATAAATGTTTATACTGATTTTTATTTTTCCCTTAAAAGTATATTTAAGAGAACAGTAAGATTTAAAGATTTCATCTCGTCGTATAGAAAATTTACCGAAGCTTGCTGGGACAAAACTGATCCGCTTCCTTTCTTTATGTATGGTATATTCTTGTTTAATTTTAATAAAAATCGTTAGATGAATATGCCAGGAATTAAAAAGAATCTTATTATTGATATCGGCCATCCTGCTAATGTTCATTTATTTAAAAATGTTTACCGGCAACTTACTAATAAAGGATGGGATGTCTTTTTTACAACTATTGATAAAGATGTAACCGTTGATTTATTAAAAGAGTATAAGCTGAATTATGTTATATTGGGTAATTATAAAAAGGGGCTATTCCAAAAAATAAGTAGTATAATCAAATTATCCTTGAATTTTAATCGGCAAGTAAATCATTTTCATCCCAACATAATTGTCAGCAGGGGTTCTATTCATTCTTCTGTTATAGCTTATCTAAGGAAAATTAAGCATATAATTCTTTCAGATACCGAATCGGCAAATATTATAAATAGCTTTTCATTGCGTTTGGTTAATACGATTTTAACTTCAACAGCATTTAGAAAAGATTTTGGGTATAAACAAATTCGCTATCCTGGATATCATGAACTTGCTTATTTGCATCCTAATTTGTATGCTCCGGATTCTTCGGTGCTAAAAACTTTAGGTGTAAAGCCCGATGAAAAATATGCCATAGTCAGATTTGTAGCTTGGGGTGCAACGCATGATATAGGCCATGAAGGCATTTCTTATCGGAATAAAGTTGAATTGGTAAATAAACTTTCCAAATATCTTAGAGTTTTTATTTCTTCCGAAGGAATTTTACCGGAGGAGCTTAAGCAATATCAAATTAAGATAAATCCGGCAAAAATGCATGATATCCTTTATTTTGCACAACTTTTTATAGGTGAAGGTGCGACAATGGCTTCAGAATGTGCTATGCTTGGAACTCCGGCAATTTTTCTAAATAATAACAAATTCGGTTGCATTGACGACCAGTCAGATTATGGTTTAATTCATGTTTTTACTGAAAAGGAAAAAGACCAAGAAAAAGCAATTCTTAAAGCTATTGAATTAGCAAAAAGTGAGAACATAAAAGCTGAATATACACTTAAAAGGGATGCAATGCTTAAAAATAAAATTGATGTTACTGCTTTTTTAGTCTGGTTTATTGAAAATTATCCCGATTCGGAGAAGGAGATAAGAAGAGGGGATTTCAATTTTGATCGGTTTAAATAATTTATAAAGATCAATTTAATTTAACATTATAAGTCTTGAGATGCTGTATTAAAAATAAGTCATGCGAGATTTTAGCTATAAAACATACGAACAGCTATTAAATGAATTGAAATCTGCAAAGTTTAATTTTGCCGCAGTAGAGGATTTTGCTTCCGGACTAAAGGATAAATTTATAGTTTTACGGCACGATGTGGATTCCTGGCCCTCCAATGCCCTACAAATTGCAAAGATTGAAGCTGTGCATGGAATTAAGGCTACTTATTATTTTAGAGTAAGTCCCCTCAGCTACAAGGAAAAGATTATTAAGCAAATAGTGGACTTGGGTCATGAACTTGGCTACCATTATGAAGATTTATCCTCCTGTAGGGGAAACAAAGAACAGGCTATCAGTTCTTTTCAGCGCAATCTGGAAAAATTCCGCAAATTCTATCCGGTGAAGACGATAGTCATGCATGGCAAACCTTTATCGCATTGGAACAATCTTGATTTGTGGAAATATTACGATTATCACGATTACGGTATAATCTGTGAGCCCTATTTGGACTTTGATTTTAATCAAATATTATACTTAACTGATGTAGGCAACTGTTGGGACGGGGATAAATACAGCATCAGAGATACGGTGCGGTCAACCTTTAATTTCCCAATCCATTCTACTTATGATTTGATAGATCATTTACAAAAAGGCTTATTGCCCGACCAAATTATGCTCAATGCCCATCCATCGAGATGGAATGATAATTTATGTAAATGGATTATCCGCTATTATGTGCTGACTCTTCCTAAATATTTACCCAAGAAGATGTTAAAAATCTATAGAGAAAAGCGTAAGACTGCCGTAAAAGAAACTTGAGAGGGTATAAGCTAAGTTGGTGCGAAATAAATTTTGATAATTAACTCACAATTTATTTTTAGCATCAACCAGAAAGCTTCTGACTCGTAGATAAGGAGAAAAAATTAAATGCTTTATTTAGTTACCGGCGGAGCGGGTTTTATCGGTTCCAATATTGTGAAAGAGCTGCTGGCACGCAAGGAACAAGTGCGAGTGCTGGATAATTTTGCGACAGGGAAGAGGGAAAATATCCTGCCGTATAAAAATGATCCGAATTTAGAGATTATTGAAGGGGATTTGCGCAGTTTTCATATTGTCAGAGATGCGGTAAAGGGTGTGGATTATGTTCTGCACCAAGGTGCATTGCCATCCGTTCCGCGTTCCATAAACGATCCCATCACCACAAACGATGTCAATATTTTAGGAACACTGAATATTTTGGAAGCAGCACGGGAGTTTAATGTCAAGCGCGTGATTTATGCTTCTTCCTCTTCAGTTTACGGCAATACGGAAACTTTGTCCAAGCGGGAAGATATGCCTGTTTCACCTCTTTCGCCTTACGCTGTCACAAAATTTGCCGCCGAGCGTTATTGCCAAATCTATTACAGCCTTTATGGTTTGGAGACAGTTGCTTTGCGTTATTTCAATGTCTTCGGACCCAATCAGGATCCCACTTCCCAATACAGTGCAGTGATTCCTCTGTTTATTAAGGCTATCCATTCTGACAAAGCACCTGTTATTTACGGTGACGGCACACAATCGCGTGATTTTACTTATGTGACAAATAATGTGGAAGCGAATCTTTTGGCATGCACAGCGAAGGGCGTTGCCGGTGAAGTTTTCAATATTGCCTGCGGGAAAAAATACACTCTGCTGGAATTGGTGCAGGAGATTAATGCGGCTTTGGGAAAGCAGATTGAACCAAAGTTTGCGCCTGAACGCAGCGGTGATGTAAAACATTCCTTAGCGGACATTTCCAAGGCGGGAAAAATGCTGGGTTATCAGCCTAAAGTTGATTTCCAAACAGGAATTAGGAAAGCGGTAGAATTTTTCACTCGTCAATAAAAGCAAATCTATATAACAATAAGAAAAGCCGGATTTTATGCCGGCTTTTTTTATATATTCAAATTTGATTTGAAAGTGAACCAAAAGGATCTTGACGGTTTTTAGGCATTTAATTAAATGGTTAAATATAGGCAGAGATAATTTATGGCTCAGGATGATTTGTTCAAAGCACTGGCAGATCCCAATCGCAGAAAAATCCTGCGTTTATTGCGGGAAAAAGTGTCACTGACTGCCGGAGAGATTGCCGAGCAGTTTACGATTTCCAAGCCTGCCATCAGCGAGCATTTGAAAATTTTGCGCAATGCCGGTCTAATCTATGCCGACAAGCAGGGTCAGTTTATCAAATACCAGCTCAACATGACTGTGATGGAAGACCTTGCCGCTTTGTTGTTTGACTTTTTGAAGATAAATGCCAAAGAGGAGGAGGAATGAAGATATCAAAATTGGTCGTGATTTCCATCATAGTTTTAGTGGTGGAATTAGTGATAGTTTTGTATTTAGGAGCGCAGCTTCCTGCTGATGCGAAACTTCCGGTGCATTGGAACATTCACAATCAGATTGACGGCTGGGGTTCAAAATCCTCCGTAATTCTTCCTTTTTGGTTGTTTAATGTCGCTTTGTTTTTGCTGATGATTTTTTCCGGGAAGCTGTTTCCCGTCTTTAAGCAAAATCGGGGTCGCTATGAAGAGATTATACCTCCTTTTACATTGGTGTTGGTAAGTTTTTTTGCCCTGATCCACATTTTCATAGTGTTGTCGGGGATTTATCCGCAGGCGAGTCAAAAAGTGCAGTTTATTTTCGTTTTAATTGGCGGATTATTCATTGCCTTGGGGAATTTACTGCCGAAGCTGCCGCGCAATTTTATAGCGGGCATCAAGACGCCTTGGACTTTTTACTCTGATGAAATTTGGCAGCGGACATCTCGAGTGGGCGGTTACTGTTTTGTGCTTACCGGTCTGGTAATGCTGGTTTTGGGATTGTTAAATTTGAAAGGAGCGTGGACTGCATGGCTGTTTGCAGGTTTATTGGCTTTTCTGATAGTTGTTCCCATTCTCTATTCCTTTCTGCTGTTCCTCAAGAGTAAGAAGGAAGAGTAATTTTCTCCTTTTATAACATCTGCGTATCGTCAGCTTGATTATAATTGAGTGCTCCCGAAAATGAGGCAAGAAAAAAGTGATTGTGAATTTCTGCTTGACAGTAATAGCTTTTTAAAAGATAAGAATAAATCGTATAAAAGTATGAATTGTATGCTGATAGTAAGGAGCGACTATGATCACCATAGACTGGAAGGAAAGGCTGACGAACGATACCTTGGATTATTTGAACAACAAACTTCCCAAGCAGGATTATGATTTTGATATAATATTCAATTGGTATCCCGAACGGGTGAACGGTCGCATTCCGTCCGAAGTCATCCAACTGGTGACTAAGGTCATGGCTCTGCATATCGGCAAGCAGCACGAGAATTATCTTCCCTTCTATCAATATTTATGGGAGAAAAAAGGCGAAAGCGGAAAATTGGCTTTTACCTTGTTCATGGCTCGTTTTTTACCCAAAAAGCCCGCGGTCTACGGTCCTCTTTTGGAAAAAGTCATGCAAAAAGCAGATGCACATGATATCAATCTTATTTTGGAAAAAGTTTATTTGCCGTTATTCAAAAAGGAGCCCGAAGCCTATCTTTCCAAGCTATACGCTTGGTTAGAGAGCGATTATGAACCTTTGCGCAAGCAGGCGACAAATTTCCTTATCCGCCTCCTGAAATTGAAACCTGAAATCATACCTCAAGTATTGAAACATCTGCAGAATCGCTGGGTGCTTCCTTTGCCTGATGTCGTTCCGACTAATGCAGCAATTCTGAAAGCAATCTGGAAGATAAATCCCGAGCTGATGACTGAACTTTTCCGTGAATACAAATCAACGCGGGATCCGCAGACAGTGGAAATCCTTTGCGGGAGCATTACTTCTTTCCGACCGGAGCTTATGCCCATTGTGGAAAATTGGACACGCAGCGGAAATGCTCGTCTGAAGAAAGCTGCCACTGCCGCTTTTCGGATCCTGCAAAAGAAGAGGGCATAACAAAATTTTATGGACAATACACAATACATTACCAAGTCAGGAATGGACAGAATCCAGCAAAGAATTCACTATTTGCTGAATAAAGAGCGTCCGGAAGTCATTAAAGCCATCACGATTGCACGCGAATTTGGCGACTTAAGTGAAAATGCCGAATACAAAGCAGCGCGTGAACGCCAGCGAGCCATAGACAGTGAAATTGATCATTTGCGCAGGCGTGCCGCTCATCTGAAAGTCATTGATCCGAGCGGTTTTTCGACAGATTTAGTTCGTTTCGGAATGTTCTGCCGCACTCAGGATCTTGATACGGGAGAAGAGCAATGGTTTCATGTGGTCGGTGTGGATGAAATCAATTTTCCCGAAGAGGAAGGAATAATGGCTGTGTCTATAGCGTCCCCGATAGGTAAAGGTTTGCTCGGTAAAAAGCTGAACGAGATTGCCTATATTGATGCTCCGATGGGAGAGCGCAAACTGAAAATTATAGAAATCAAATAATAAAAGAAGAAGGAACAGAAATGCCGCAAACTAAATCCAAACAAACAAAGTCTCCGCTTTTATACGAGCGCAGGAATTTTTGGCAGAAAGCCGAGCCTGAACTTCAGACAGAAGCTTATGCCTTTGCCGAAGATTTTAAGGACTTCCTGAATAAGGCAAAAACTGAAAGGGAAACTGTTCGCTACACGGTTGAACTTTTGCGCAAGCATAATTTTAAACCTCTGGACGGGAAGCCAAAGAGCAAAAAAGTTTATCAGGTTTTCCGCAACAAGACAATGGCTTTTGCAGTGATAGGCAGTCGGCCTATCAGCCAAGGTTTTAACATGGTTGCCGCTCATATTGATTCTCCCAGAGTCGATTTGAAACAAAATCCGCTTTATGAAGACGGGAATACCAATCTTGCCGTGATGCATACTCATTATTATGGTGGGATAAAAAAATACCAATGGGTCTCCACTCCTTTGGCTTTGCACGGTTTCATCGTTAAAGCGGACGGCACTACTTTGGATATCAGCATCGGTGAAAAACCTGATGATCCCGTTTTTGTCATTCCCGACCTTTTGCCCCATTTGGCACGCAAAGAACAAATGACCAAAACCTTAAGCGAGGCGATTGAAGCGTCTAAAATGAATTTGGTCTTTTCCGGTCGGCTGGAATTCAATACCGAAGAAAAGGAAGCGGTAAAACTCTATGCTTTGAAGCTGCTGCACGAGCAATACGGAATTACGGAACAGGATTTCATTTCCGCCGAATTGGAATTGGTTCCTGCAGCCAAAGTTCGTGATGCGGGTTTGGATAAAAGTATGCTTGTCGGCTATGGAATGGACGATCGGATTTGCGGTTACAGCGGAATCCAGGCAATTTTATCGGCTATGCAAAAACCGACTAAACGCACGATGATTGTCTACCTCACCGATAAGGAAGAAATCGGCAGCACGGGAAATACAGGCGCCAATTCAGTTTTTTTGGAAGATTTTATTTCGAATCTGCTGGCGGCAAACGGTGAAGATAACAGTTCCGTAAACTTGCGTAAGACTTTCATAAACAGTCGCATTCTTTCCGGAGATGTAACTGCTGCCGTGGATCCGAACTATCCCAATGTGCATGAAAGACAAAATGCAGTCCTGATGAATTACGGGGTCGGTCTTTCCAAATTTACCGGTTCCGGAGGAAAATACGGAAGCAATGATGCCAATGCAGAATTTACCGCATTAGTGATTCGCCAGTTTCGGCAAGCCGGAGTGTTTTGGCAGATGGGAGAATTGGGCAAAGTAGATGAAGGCGGCGGCGGAACGATTGCCTATATTTTAGCGCGCTTGGGAGCTGAAGTAATAGATTGCGGTACCGGTCTCATGGGAATGCATTCACTCTATGAATTATGCAGCAAAGCCGATTTGTATGAAACTTTTCGCGCCTATCGGGCAATGTTGGCTGCGGATTAAGTTCCTTTACTGTTTTGTAAAAAATATAATGACTGCTGAGATAGAATTTCTTGACCTTATGCTTCCGAACATTGTTCTTCTTTCAGTCTGTAGGGAAGATTAGCGGAAGCTGTTATGGATTTTAAGTCCGGGAAAAGTCAGTATCCTTATCTGGCGGCATTATTGTTGGTGCTGGCATTCTGCAATTTTTTGCCTGCGCAGGAACTCAATCAAGCTCAGAAGGTAACGGAAATTATTACCGCCTTGACGGATTCTCTGAATTTATCGGAACCTGTAATTCCTGATGTGCATTGCGGAGAATGGACTCCGGATTTTGAGAGAGAATTGCGCAAAGTCCTTTTGCAGAAAGGAGCAGATGTGCGGGAAAGTTCGCTTCAACTTTTGGAGCAAAACGACATTTTGTTGCTGGAAGACAGTCTCAATCAGCAAACAGTCAAGTCCGATCTTTTGTTGGCAAGACTGCAGCTTCAGCAAGCATCTCTTTTGGAGATTACTTTGGAGCAATCGGAAGAGACTTTCGAACAGCGGAATTTCATCTCCTATAAGCGTTTCAAACGCCCGATTTATCGCTTTGTGCTGAAACAAATAGAATTACCGGAACAAAAACTGATTGCTTTACGCGAATATAACCTCTCCGGACAACCGGAAATGGAAAGTCCCGGCAGCGTTTTAGCCATGAAATGGTATGAACCTCTTGTGGCTTGCGCAATTGTAGGTTCCTTAATTTATGCGCTCTGGACAATCAAATAACTCCTTGGGGAAAATAATGAGCTTAAGACAAAAATCTTTACTGCTGCTGATTGTATTACTGCTGGCAGGTTGCGCTTCCAATAAATCTCAGCTGACTTTGGACGAAAAAATGGCGCAGGCTGATGCTCTCTATGCCCAAAAGAAGTATGCTAAAGCGGCAGAACTTTATGACGACATCACTTTTGAAAAGAAAAGCGCCAATGCACCCATAGCCTTAATGCGCCAAGCTGATTGCTATTATCAGATTCACAAATTCAGTGACGCACGCCTGAAATATACTCTGATGACGACGACTTATCCTGATTTTGCCGATATCGAATTAGCTTTTTTCCGCATCGGTGAATGCTACTATGAAGAATCCCGTCCCGCACAATACGACCAAACTGAAACCGCTCAGTGCATTGAAGCTTTTCGCACTTTCATCGAAAAATTCCCTAACAGCAAATATTATATGGATGCCATCAACTATATCCGCAAAGCTCAGTATAAACTGCTGCAAAAGAAATATTACAACGGCTATATCTATTACAGAATGAAGGATTACAGCTCCGCCCTCCTGTATTTTGAAGACATTATCACTCTGTCCAATCAAGATGAACTGGACCGCAAATCCCTTTACTATGCAACCAAAATCAGCCTCTACCACAAAAATCAGGCAGATGCAGAATCTTACTGGCAGCGTTTAACTTCACGCTATCCGGACAGCAAGGAAGCGCGCAAACTGAAAAAATACTTTGTCCATAAGGCGAAAGATAAGGGTTAAAATTTGAACGCGGCTGACAAATCCCTAAAAGTGGCAGTTTTGGGAGGAAGTTTCGATCCCATTCATTTGGGGCATTTGCATATTGCAAATCAGATTCTGGAATTGGGAGCGGCGCAGGAAGTGTGGTTTGTTCCTTCCGGGCAGCATCGTTTCAAGCAAGACAGAATCGTGCTTGATTTTGACCATCGGAAAAGTTTAGTTGAGCGAGCCATTGCTTATGAGCCGCGTTTTAAATGTCTGGATATCGATAAAGCCGGTTCGGGAAACGGTTCCACCTATGAAATTATGCAAAAGCTGAAAACCCTTTATCCGCAACATAAATTTGCCTTCCTAATCGGGATGGACAACCTGAGCGAATTGCCAAGCTGGTATAACTTTGACTGGCTGAAAGAAAATGTCCGTTTCCTGATTGCAGTTCGTCCCGGCTTCAGTCCTGACATATCAGTAACTTCTCAATTGAAAGATTTCGCTTATGTCAATTGCAAGCCTCTGGATATTTCCTCAACCGCTATTCGCTACCGTCTTAAAAACAATCTCTCCATTCAAGGTCTGGTACCGAATCATCTCTTAGTTGAAATTACCGGAACCTACAAAGCCTTGCTAAAATAAAACTATCTATTTTTTTCGGAGTCCTTTTTGCCTCCGTAAGCAATCAAGTGACCCCAAAACATTAGGCAAAATGGACTTCGGTTGATTGTTTCGGAGTCCTTTTTGCCTTGATAATCTAAAAAAGTGTCACAAGACTTTTGGCAAAATGGACTTCGGTCTATACTATCCTATGTCATGTTCCGAAGTCCGGAATTCCATTGAGGTTAAGTAAACTTTGAAAGCACGAGGAGGAATTCAGAACTCCGAAACATTTGGTTTTTCGGAGTCCTTTTTGCCTCTGCATGCAATCAAGTGACCCCAAAACATTAGGCAAAATGGACTTCGGTCTCTATCATATCATATCCTATGTCATGTTCCGAAGTCTGGAATTCCATTGGGTTAGCGAGCCCCTTAAAGTTTACGGAGGAATTCAGAACTCCGAAACATTCGGCAAAATGGTCTTCGTTAAGTTTTCATGGAACAGGTTACCTCTACTCAAAATCCAATCTAAACGATTTATCCAATTTTGATGGAAGAAAGTTAGAGATACAGTTCTTATATTCTGATGGGGATTTAAACAAAGTTTCAACGATTTGTCTATCAATTAACCTGTTATCTCTAATTCCTATCCACTCAGGATAATTTGACCATTGCCATTGTTCGGGGGTTTTAACTAAATTTGCATGGACCGGATTTAAATGTATGTAAGCACAAAGATATACTAAATGAACTGAATTTTTGATACCGATGTGTTGAAGCTTACCGGCAAAGAGTGTTCCATGCCGGTTATATTTTTTTTTATAATATCTGGAATAGTTGTTCCATATTTTATTAAAATATGTGTAGATAGGAAAATCTGTTTTCTGATAGATTAGGAAATGATAATGATTTGGCATTAAGCAATAAGCGAGGATTGAATAGTCATTTTGATTATAAAACCTTTTTATTAAAGCCAAGCAGGCAAGATAATCTTCTTTATCGCGAAAGAGAAACTGTTCTGTTATAGAATGGTTAAATAGGTGATAGTATTGGCCTTTAGTAAATTCTTCGGATTTTAGTCTCATCTTTTTTCTCCTTATGTTTATTTCGGAGTCCTTTTTGCCTACGCAAGCAATCAAGTGACCTAAAAACATTAGGCAAAATGGACTTCGGTTTATATTATCCTATGTCATGTTCCGAAGTCCGGAATTCCATTGAGGTTAAGTAAACTTTGAAAGCACGAGGAGGAATTCAGAACTCCGAAACATGAATTTACTCCATCCCTACCGCATGCTTTTGAATTTTGATCAATTTCTTGATTGCCGTGTGGGAAAGAGCCAGCAGCGTATTTAATTCTTTGCGGCTGAAACTGCCGTGTTCACCTGTTCCCTGCAATTCCACAAAGTTGCCGTCTTCGGTCATGACGATATTGAAATCCACTTCCGCACGGGAATCTTTTTCATAATCCAAATCAACGACAGGTGCACCGTCCACAATGCCTGCGCTGACAGCAGCAATCCATTGGCGGAAAGCGTTTTCCGCAATTAACCCCTGACGCTGCATAGTTTGGATTGCATCATAAACCGCAATGCATCCTCCCGTAATTGCAGCAGTGCGTGTTCCGCCATCCGCTTGCAGAACATCGCAATCAACAGTGATGGTAAAACCCGGTATCTTAGTCAAATCTACAGCTTGCCTGAGGCTTCTTCCTATCAATCTTTGAATTTCTATTCCCCGATGGTTCACATTACCAATGCCGTCTCTTTTATTTCTGATTTGAGTGCTGCGGGGCAACATTGCATATTCGGCAGTCAGCCATCCGGACACAGTTTCGTCAATGTGCGGAGGAACTTTCTTTTCTACGGAAGCGGCACAAATGACTTTCGTGTTGCCGAAAGCGATAAGACAGCTTCCTTCCGCATAAGGCATAAAATTTTTACTGACGCTGATTTTTCTTAAAGCCACCTTTAATTTCTCCCTTGTTTTTTTGCTTATTTTATCTAAGGACGCTTTTCCATTTTGCTTTTCAGGCGGGTAATCCGCTTTTTCAAATCCGGAATTTTATTTTCATTTTGGACGGGTTCGGCTTCCAATCTTTGGAGTAATGCTTCCGCCAAAAGCAATGCGCCTTCGTAATCCTTGTTTTTCCGTTCCAGCAATTTGCCCAATTCCAGCATACTTGGCAAGTGCAAAAGTTCCATTCCCCGGCGGAAGAAGCGTTCCGCTTCCCGCCAATTTTTCTCTTGTTTGAAAATCAGTCCCAGGTCATACACCAATTCTGCGGTCAGGTATTTTTCTTCCGTTAAAGCGAGCAGGATGTTTTTCCCTTCTTCCAGATAACCTTGTGAGCTGTAAAGTTTCGCTACCGCATGATAATCAATTCTGTCATCTCTCTTTTGCGGTAAGGGATAATCAATTTGAGCACTGATGAGAGCCAGCAAAGCTGCAGTATGCAAAACATCAGTCTGATTATGCAGAAAAATCCTTTTCAGCAGTTCCGGTTCGCCCGTAATCAGGAATTGGAAATAGGTCTGCGGAATTATTTCGCTTTCAATATCCAGTTCTTTGTCTCTGATTTGTCCCAAAATGTAATATTCCAAAGTCTCCAAAGCGCAGGAAGGGACCTTCTTTTTCCACAATCTTCTGGCTAATAGCAGCAAATCCAAATGCGGTTTGGAACGCAGGTCAATCCACAATTGATTATGTAAAAAGCGGCTTTCCAAAATCGGAAGGTCAAAAGTTTTACCGTTGAAAGTGACAAGGACGCTTTTTCGTTCCAGATGCGGCAGCAAAAGTTCAAAGGCATTGACCTCCGCTTCCGGTTCCGGCAAAAAGTATTGTTCTACGATGAAATTATCGTTCTCGTAATAACCGATACCGATCAAAAAAGCAAGCATCCCTCCGCCACGCGTCAATCCTGTCGTCTCCAAATCCAGAATCAATAAATCATCGTGAGTTATGGAATTATCCTTAATTCCTGCCCAATCGTTAATCACTTGCGGAATATGCGGCACAAGAAGGGGTAAACCATCTGTCATTGCCGTTTGACTGAATTTCTTTTTTGTGACGAAAACAGGGTAATCACCGTGCGCTGAAAATTCGCCTTTCACCGTTTGCAGAAGAGCCCGCCGAATTTTGGCTTTGATTTCTTCGCTAAAGCTTTCGGGGTCGGAGAGCATTTTCCCCCAATTCATTGTCTCTCTTTTTGTCGGTCTTGCGGAGTTAGTATTTTCGGCATCAGTATGTCATTCCTTTTAAATCAGCAGGTTATTCCTTATTTCGTGTTTTCGGGCAGGGTAGACAAACGAGTTTATCTTTTTCGCTTTCAGCAGGTTATGGAGCTTTTTCAGCACCGGATATTCGGTGTAAAAGTGTCCCGCATTTATCAGAGGAAGAGCACTTTCCAGCATAGTGTGATAATTGATGTCGCCTGTGACCAAAACATCAACCTGACCGCTTGCTGTCTTAATTAAACTTGCGCCCGCACCACCGCAAACTCCGATTTTTTTAACCGGATAATTTTCCCCAAAACCGGCAGTCCAAAGTTGGACGAATGGTGCTTGCAGCTTAGTTTTTACCCTTTCGGCAAATTCGAAAAGACTGACTTCTTTTTCCAATTCACCCGCCAGACCCAATCCGTAAGCGGGATTGTTGTTCCGCGTTTCCACAAAATACACTGCAGGCTCCTCATAAGGATGAGCGCTGTTTATTGCCCTTTTTACTGCCTCCAAATTGAAGCTGTCCACCATAAATTCCAGCTCAATTTCATCGGTTTGTTCGTATTTTCCCGCTTTTCCCAAGAACGGATTGCTCCCTTCCAAAGGACGGAAAGAGCCCTTTATTTCATGTCTTGTGGAACACATGTCATAGCAGCCGATGCGTCCTCCGCCCGCATTGTGAATAGCGTTCAGCAGTTTATCAGCCGCGGAAGGCGGAACCGTAACCGAACAATGATACCATTTGGCGCCGGTTTCATCACTCAGCAAATGCGTGTTTGCAAGTCCCAAAGCTTCTGCCAAAGCGGAATTTACCCCTTGCGGAACCACATCCAAATTCGTGTGCATGGAAATTACGGCAATTTGATGCTGCACCAAATCAAGGATTGTGGATTGAGTAACCGATTTCAGCGGTCGGAAAATCAAGGGATGATGACTGACGATTAAATTAAAAGAATGACGGACTGCATACGCAATCACGGACGGCGTCACATCCAAAGTCAGCAAAATCTTGTCCGCTGACCAATCCTCCCTCCCCAATTGCAATCCGGAATTATCCCACTCCATTGCCAATCCCGTCGGCGCCAATTCCTCCAATTCACCCAAAATATCTTTTACCGTCATTGTGTCCTCGCTTTCAACTTTCCGCAGCAGGGAAGTTTTAATTCGTTCATATTGTTTTAGGATAGACTGAAAGCGGATTGATTTTTGGCAAGATATTTTTCCTTTCCCGACAAGGATTGTATTGACAAAGAAAATGCAGTTCGGCTTTATTGTTTTACAAAGAAAATCTATGAGGAGGAAAGTTATGCCGAAGGTTTTGATTGCCACGGAAAAAGCTTTTGCCGCCGATGCGGTGAAGCAGATTAAATCCGTTCTGCAAGAGGCAGGATACGAACAAGCTTGGCTGGAAAATTACACCGATGTCAATGATCTTTACCAAGCTGTTGCGGATGCGGAGGCTTTGATTGTCCGCAGTGACATTGTGGACGAGAAAGTGCTTGCTGCGGCAAAGCAGCTAAAAATTGTCGTTCGTGCCGGAGCGGGTTATGACAATATTGATTTGAAAGCGGCTACTGCCAAAGGCGTAGTCGTGATGAACACTCCGGGGCAAAATTCCAATGCAGTGGCGGAATTGGCTATCGGAATGATGATTTATATGGCGCGCAACAAATTCAACGGAAAATCAGGCACTGAATTGGCAGGCAAGAAACTTACCCTTTACGGCTTCGGTTGGGTGGCTCATTATGTCGCCAAAATCGCCAAAGGCATCGGGATGGAAGTTTATGCCTATGATCCTTATCTGAAGGACGAAGTCTTTGCCGAAGCAGGAGTTAACCGTTTAACCAAATTGGAAGAAGTCTTCCAAATCGGGGATTATGTCTCCCTCCATATTCCTGCTAACGCCGAAACCAAAAACTCCATCAATTGGAGTTTGCTCGGTCTGATGAAAGACAAATCCGCTTTGGTCAATACAGCGCGCAAGGAAGTCATTCAGGAAGACGATTTAGAAAGAGCTCTGCGGGAAAAGAAAGGCTTCAAATACATCAGTGATGTGGAAGGTCCCAAAATGGAATACTTCCAGCAAAATTTTGCCGACCAAGTCTTCTTTACCCCCAAGAAAATGGGTGCGCAGACTGAAGAAGCCAATACTAATGCGGGTGTAGCTGCCGCTAAACAAATTATCGCCTTCTTTGAAAAAGGCGATGTCAGCTGCAAAGTCAATTAACGAATAATGTCCCATAACTTTGGCGGAGTGGTTAAAAGGCTGCTCCGCCTTTTTTTATTTGTTCTTGGCAAAAGCGTCAAATTTAATTCCCAATAATAAATTTGCCCTTCTTGATATATCCCTAAAACAGTAACTTTTCATCTTTTGCCTTCCAACTGAACAAATGTTCCAAATTTCCATTGGACTTTAATTACCGTTATGAAAATCTATATCAACCCTATTCTTCCTTTATTAGTTCCGGCGGAACAACAAGGAGCCTCTGGGAAAAAATCCCAGAGAGACCGCGGCATCTCTACCGTAACTAATAAAGCAAGATAAGAGAGAAAGCAGGAAAGTATAATTATTTTAAACCCAAAAAATGCGACATATTTTCGAAACTGCATCATTGGATTTATCCTGTCCTATCTATTGGCTTTAATCTGCAGAAGATGGGCGGGTTAACAATCCACCATAATAACAACATATAACTGTCATGGTGTAAAACATTTCGGAGTCCTTTTTGCCTTGATAAACAAAAAAAGTGTCCTCAACCTAATTGGCAAAATGGACTTCGGTCTATACTATCCTATGTCATGTTCCGAAGTCCGGAATTCCATTGAGGTTAAGTAAATTTTGAGAGCAAGCGGAGGAATTCAGAACTCCGAAACATTCGGTAATTGATATATACTAACTCCTAAACGGTTTAATTGCAAGAAAAATTAACACCGTAGGGGTTTGTTGTCAGTAGCCGGCTCTGAAGCCGCTCTTTATGATTCTATGACTTCAACATTGGCACGAGGAATGAGAGCTTCAGTGCCGTCCTCAAATTGGGCTTTCAAAACACGCACCAAGGTTTCGGATTCCACCTTGGTGAGCTCTTCCGGCAAACTTATGACTCTGGCGATTTTGCCGAAATTGGGTTGTCTGATGACGCGGATGAGGGTTCCCACTTCCAAAACGGGAAGTTTGATTTCCGGGGCAGTTAATTCTTCTGCTTGGAATTCGAGAGGGATAATGATTTCCGGACGAATTACACCGGCACGGATTTGGGTTCTGCCGTGAATGGAAGTTTTCGCACCGTTGAATTTCTGCAGCAAATTAAAAGTCTTTTTCGCCATATTTATCTTGCCGAAGCCTTCAGTGCAAACAATCGTTATTCCCACATTTTCATGACCGGTAATTGCCACTCCCAAATCGTAACCTAAAAGCTGTTTGATGTCCTGGTCGTCAATGCCGCCTGTGATAATTGCTTTAACGCCGACTTTGCGCGCTTTGTCAATTGCCGGGTAACGAACAAAAGCTCCTGCCACAATTATGGTTCCTGCGCAAGAGTCGTCAATTTTTTCCGGCAGAAGTTCTTCTTCGGGTGAAGATGCCAAAAATTTAAGGGTGCCGACGGTTTCTCCCCCTATGCCAAAAATGCCTTGCACATAGGCTGATTTGTTTTCAATGATGACACCTTCGTTGGGAATAATATCGGTTACAACGCCGTCGATAAAAGCTTTTACCTGGACAGGTATGCGTGGTTCGCGCAGAAGGATTTGGCCTGTGTGCGCGGAAATGGATTCCACCTCTCCGTCGGTGGGTGAAGTGACGGAATTTTTCATGATGCCGAGCCCGAACAGTCCTTTATTTTCAGCTAAAACTGTTCCTTTCTTGATTTGATCTCCCGCTTTTACTTTAACGAAATTGGAAAGTTGAGCTGGTGTAACTCCAAGTTTATTTGCCAAGTTCAGAGGGACGACTTTTCCCGGGAGTAAAGTTTGTGCCACTACATCTTCGGCTTTGACTTTATCGCCTTTATTGACAAGGACTTCACCTTTCAGAGGAAGCAGGCGTTCTTTACGTAAAACAGTATTTTCGGTAACGGTAAGTCCGGCGGAATATGCTTGTCCCATTTTGTCCTCCCTACTTTAGAATTTGTTCCGGATAGGCTTTAAGTTCGCGCATCCATTTTTTCAAAGAATTGATACGGGTTTCCGGATCGGTCGGTAATTCAAAAGGTTGACGCCCGCGGGTGTCAAGAATGATACCGACAACTCCACCATACAAATCCACTTCCAATTCTTTATTCTTATCTTTGTCCAAAATCATTCCTCCGTGCGCTTTCAGCTTGGCTTTTGCCACTTCGCCCACGCCCAAAGGAATTAATCTCATTTCCCCGTAGGGTATTTCTTCTTCAAAAACCGTGCCGTCCGGTAAATTTATTTTTGCTGTTAAAGCCGGCTTGCCGAGCTTGTTTTTGCCGACCGGAGCTACGCAAGTTCCGAGGTAAATCAGGCAATCTTTGTTGAATACTTCAGTAGCGGCTTTTTCGCAAATTTCGGAAAGGACGCCCAAATGCGGCATCATGAAAATGCTGTCCACAGCCAAGCGGGTAATTCCTTCCGGCAAAAAGGCATCAATTAACATCATAGCCGATTGATTGCGTCTGGGCGCATGGGAAAGAACGCCGCCGCTGCCTACTAATAATCCCAAAGACATCATGTTGACGATTGTGGCACCGGAAGTGGATTGACTGAAAGCTTCGGAGATATCCCTCTGTCTTTGCGTTCCTTTCAAAGTGACGGCAAATTCCTTATGTTGTTCAAAAGCTAAGCGCAAGGCTTCTTTGGCGATTGCTTGTTCCAAAACAAGTTCTTCCAGCAAACTGGGAATGGTTGTCGGGCGGATCATTTTATTTTTAATCATGTTGCGCAATTCGCTTTCATCAATGGAGAAAGGCACCCAACGCATAATATTGGGCAAACCTGCAGATGCCAACACATTGGAAATGCTGTAACTCATACCCAAGTTTGCGCTCACAGTGCGGTTAAAGATAAAATCTTCGGTGAAGACGGAAAAAATATCCGTTGTGGCACCGCCGATATCAACTCCGACGACTTCAATGTTTTCCGCTCTTGCCACCGCTTGCATAATGTTACCTACTGCAGCGGGAGTAGGCATAATGGGAACAATTTCATGCTCGGGACCCATCGTCCAAGTCATCAGTTTATTGTAGCCGGGAGCTTGTTGCATGACATGTTCCATAAAGATATTGTGGATTTTATCGCGAGCGGGACCGAGGTTTTCCACTTCCAGTTTGGGGCGGATGTTTTCCGTAATCATCAGATTGACTTTGTCCTTCAGCGTTTCTTCCACTTCCTGAATTGCCATTTTGTTTCCGGCATAGATAACTGGGAGTTTATAACCTGAACCCAAACGCGGTTTTGGATCGGCAGCGGCAACAAGTTCAGCCATTTCCACCACATGCTTAATTGTGCCTCCGTCTTCTCCGCCGGCCATTAAAATCATGTCCGGACGCAGTTGACGGATGCGTTCTATCTTTTCGTGATTCATTCTTTTATCGTTGCTGGCGATTAAATCCATAACAATAGCGCCCGCACCCAGCGCTGCACGCTCTGCACTTTCACCTGTCATACTGGCAACTACGCCCGTGACCATCATTTGCAGACCACCGCCTGCTGAAGAAGTGCTCACATAAGCATCTACGCCGATATCACCTTTACGGGGGATGACAAATTCCCCGTTTTCCATGAACTTGATATTGGGATTGTGATATTTCAAACGAGCCAATTCTTCCAGTTCCTGAACAGAATTGATGACACCTTTGGTGACATCGTTAAGAGGTGCTTCCACTGTCGTAGGTGCTTCTCCGCGCACTGTTTGACGATATTCTCCGTCAATCCACTCAATTAAAATAGCTTTGGTCGTAGTGCTGCCGCAATCAGTAGCAACGATGCGCGTGAGGCGCTTTTCGTCATATTGCATTTCTTCCTCCATCGCAGTTAAGGAGTTCTATTTGATACAAATCTTTAAAAACGGTAATTCCGTCAATTATCTTTCTCATTTTCTGATTTCTTACCGCGCTTAAAAAGCTTTCGGAAAAAAGCTTGGAACCGCTTTCTTCTTCTTTGCCTGAGCAATCTTGCCTGCTGTCTTTTTTCATGATTGATTTCTTCATCCAATTCATCCATGCGGGAAATCAATTCGCGCACATATTCTTCGTTTTCCAGCAGCAGCGCAAACTGCTGATATTTTTTGGAGTCAAACAAAATCTCCGCAAAAGGAAGAATGAAGAACATAAACTGACTGCCGATACCGGCTAAAGGACGCAAAGATTCCGCAATCAAGATGCCCGCGGAAGCCATTCCTCGTTCTGCTACAAAGCGTGCCACTTTATCAATCATGGCGTGCGCTTCTTCTTCCGTTATGCTTACTTGTAAATCATTCATCTTTATAATCCGCGACAGGCAGTCAGGACATACACATCTTTTGCACCCTTTTGCAGTAAGACTTTTGTTGCTTCATTGACAGTGCTGCCCGTCGTAAAAACATCATCAACAAGTAAAACCTTTAAACCTTCGGCGCTCTTTTTTCCGGAAAAAAAAGCTCCTTCCAGATTTTTCCTTCTCTGTTTGCCGGTAAGAGTAGTCTGTGAAACAGTGTAGTTTTTCCTAATTATCAGGTTCGGGAAATACGGTTTATTCAATCTGAAAGCTAGCCCTTGGGCAATTAATTCGCTTTGATTGAACCCGCGCTCTCTTTTCCGCACCCGATGCAAAGGAATAGCAGTCACGCAATCTATTTCCTGCAGATAGTTATTACCCTGTTCAGAGAGAAAAATTTGATTGGCAAACCAATCTCCCAATTTGGTGAAGCCTCTATACTTCAAAGCATGAACCAAAGCTTTGGCTGCATTGTCATAAGCAAAAACCGCTCGCGCTTGCGTGAAAACATAATGATTTTCCGCACATTCGGGACATTCATCCGTGATTAAAGGATAACCGCATTTATTGCAAATAGGCTTTGAAAGCTCATTTAGACTATCTCTGCACTTTCCGCACAACCAAAATTCCTGACTTGCAATTCTCTCATGGCAAAGCAGACAAACAGAAGGGTAGAACACATTTCCCAAGTCGGTTATAGTTTTTCGCACCAAAGCATTTTGCATCATTTCTATCCGGCGTTAAAATAATTCTCTATTGCTTCAATGAGGACAAATCCGTCATGAGAAACGGAATGTGAAGACGCGGCTCTTTCCGGATGAGGCATCATTCCTAAAATATTACGATTTTTGTTGCAAATTCCCGCTATATTATCTATGGAGCCGTTAGGATTGGCTTCCACAGTAACATTTCCCGCTCGGTCACAATAGCGAAAGACAACCTGATCATTATCCAGCAAAGCTTTTAAGCCTTCCGCTTCAATATAGAAATTGCCTTCTTTATGAGCAATGGGAATGTCCAGTGCCCGCCCTCGCTCTATCTTATAAGTAAAAGGAGTTTCGGAATTTTCCACGCGCACATATTGATGTTGGCAGATGAACTGCAGATTTTTATTCAGCAGCAGAGTTCCGGGTAAAAGACCACACTCAGTCAAAATCTGAAAGCCGTTGCAGATGCCGAGCAGCAATCCTCCTTTTCCCGCATAAGCAATCACTTCTTTCATTACCGGTGAAAATTTTGCCAGAGCACCGCAGCGGAGGTAATCTCCGTAAGAAAATCCTCCCGGTAGAATTACCAAATCCGGATCCTGCAAATCAGTGTCCTTATGCCATATTTGCCGAACCGCATGCCCCCTTAAGGCAAAAACTTCCCTGGCATCACTATCGCAATTTGAGCCGGGAAAAGTGATTACGCTTACTCGCATGGCGGATTTACAACTTCCAGTTCAAAACTGTATTTTTCCGTATTGGGGTTTGCTAAAAGCTTATCACAAATAGCATCAGTCTGCAGACGGACTCTTTCCTCATCCTCATCCTCAAATAAGATTTCAATATATTTGCTCAGACGCGTTTCTTTAACATTATGATAACCCAGCGAATGAAGCGAATTTGTTATCGCTTGACCTTGCGGATCAAGCACTTCGGGTTTGAGAAAAACATGGATTCTGGCTTTTAGCATTGCTTCTTTCCTATCTGTATATATTGCAATTAATAAAAATTTGATTTCTATAATTTAGCAACTAATGTTTTGGTCAATAATTTATTTCCTTACTTGCAGGCAGATGTGAAGTCGGACAGTTTTTTAGGAAGAAGTATAGTTGATAAGAATGTTTTACTTTGAAGAAAGTAAGAAGAAGAAAGCTTGAGCAATCTTGTTTATTCAGTTGTCTTCAAACTATTAACTGAGCGGAGTGGCTTAAATATTGCTCATATTAAGATAAGGAGGAAAAGATGCGAATGAAGATTGTGTTATTATCGGTCTTTCTGACTGCGTTCTATTCCTTGGTTGCCGTCAATCAAGTATTGGGTCACTTTGCAGCTCCGAATATCAATAATCTGTTGGTTCGGGACACTCTTGCTATCGTCTCTTCTGAGTATGACGGATTGAGAATAATGGATGTGTCCGAGCCTGCCAATCCTGAACAGATTTGGTTTTTCGGACAGCAGAACATTAACGGATTCGATGTTGCCGATACGCTGCTTTATATCTCCACTTCCTTGTATGTTAAAACCTACAATATTAAAAATCCGGCTAATCCCCAACTGATAATGACTAATTACAATGCATCTTGTCAGCAGATAAAAATCTTCGGAGATTACTACATTTCAGGCGGTTCTTACCTTTCCGTATATGACAGATGGACTAACGGAAGCCGGCTCTGGCAATATGATTTTGGCCTCTATTCAGGCTATTCGGTAAGCGACTTTATCATTGCCGATAACTTGCTCTTTGCTGCTATTTCAAACTTGGGCTTCATGATCTTCGATTTCAGTAATCCTATTCAGCCGCAGCTTCTTTGCACTGTTCACACTGCCGATTGTTGGGATACACCTATAGCCCTGCATGACAACATCTTCTTTTACATGCAAAATAGTTCAGGTGACCTTGTCTTGTATGATGTTTCCAATCCTTCCAATCCGTCCATCGTGATCTCTTATCCTTTTAATCCTGTTATGGATATGGTTGTTGACGACACTGAACAGAAGCTGTTCTGTTACAGCTATAATACAGGAATTAAAGTCTATGATATTTCTAATCCGTTAGACTTGCACGTTGATAATTATTTTTGTTCTACAAATTGGTATTATTATGCAATGTATAATGGTAACATCAGGCTGCAAAACGGATTTATCTATATTACGGACGACTTGGGGCTAAGAATTGTGCAGCCTGACTTGACACCTGATTTCAGTCTATCTTGTTTTGTCTCTACAGGCGACTTTATTTACGGTCTGGACTGGTATCAGGATTACCTTTACGCATCTCAAACCGCCTTAAAAATTTTCAGTTTAGCCGTTCCTGCAAATCCTGTCTTAATAGGTTCGGAAGCCAGTGTTTTTGATCCGAATTATCAAGTCAGAGCAGGGGACGGATTTGCCGTATTACGAGCGCGTTATTACGATAGAGAAGACATCGGTTGGATACGTTATGTGAATACTGCCAATCCCTACAGTCCTTTTCAAATGGGCACTTACTGGTATTGGTATGCCGACAATCTGGATATGGACGTGGAAAATAACACCGTTTATCTTGAAGCCGACAATAAACTTTTAATGGTTGACACTTCCAATCCCGATAGTTTAACTTTGATCGGACTTTATAATAACGGAAATGTGGAACGATTTGATATTTTGAACAGCCTGGCTTATTTGTGTTTAGGCACGGGAGGCGTGAAAATCGTAAATCTCGCTAATCCTGCCTTGCCTATAGATTTAAGCAGTTTTATTCTTCCCCAACCGGCAGTGGCTTGTCAGACAAACGGCATTGTTATGGCTGTTATGACCGCACCGCAAACGACAACTTTTTTGGAACACCTTTGCCCCACGCAAGTTTATCTTGTTAATGTAGCTGATCCCGCAAATCCCGTAGTCGGAGCTCTCCTTCAACCGCGCAGTAATAATTATTTCAACTATAAGATGAGAATTTATAATCACATATTAGTGCTTTGCGATATGCTTTGGAACCGCATTTACTTATATGATATCAGCGATTTTAATAATCCTGTCCTTTTGAGAGAGATCGTTTCCAATACTAATTCAGCCGAAGGGGTAATCAGAGGAGACTATCTTTATTCCGCAGACGGATTTTACGGCATAGCTGTTCGGGACATAAGCGATGTCTTTAATATTGACGAAACTTTACCGCCTGTTCCTCAATCGGAAATAAACTGCTTCCCCAATCCTTTTACCGGTCAAATTACAGTTAAGCTCAATTCAAAAAGCACAAAACCCTTTACAGTGCATATCTATAACGGTAAAGGACAATTGGTATGGAAAAGCACTTTTTGCCGGAAAAGTGAATTTGTCTGGAACGGAAAAGATACAAACGGGCATAATACTGCAGCCGGATTGTATCTGATTCGAGTAAGCGGAGAAGATATAGCGGCAAGTAAAAAAATCATCAAGTTACAATAAAGAGACCTGCTTTACATTTAGCAGATCTTTAAGAGAATATAAGGCCAATAGATGATGGTTTTACAACAATAATTAAGTCTGTCTATATAGCCAATATTTTTTCGGTTCGGTTAATTTCAGGGAGTTTTAGCAGGCTGAAAAGTCCAGTGGAAGCCTTGTTTTTTGTTCACCTTAAAGCTGTAAGTTTGTAAGAAATTTACTGCTTGGGGAATGGAGTAACCGACCGGAATAATCACATAATTATAGCGGTCCAGGTCCTTTGTGTAGCTCTCTTTCCACAAGGGAGCAGTGATAAATACAATCGTGCAGGCGGGGTTAAAATACATTTGACCGGTCTGCAATTCAGTGTATTTAAGGACCTTTGGTCTTTCGGAATAAACAGTTGCAAGGCTGTCCGCCAAAGCGTTTGCGTAAAGACTGTCCTGCGGCAGCGTCATAATATAAGCAGTGAATTGTCCGGATGCGGGATTGACAATAATTGCCTTTGTTTCCTGCCAACTTTTATGTAAATTCACTCCTCCCTGCCAAATGAACAACACTGCAATTAAAACAGAAATCCAGCGTGCGATTTGTTTAACGCGAGGCAAAAAGGTCAGCAGACTGCCAAAAGCCAAAGGTAAAAGGAACAGCGTCGTTCCGATAAAGAAACCGAAGAACAACAAAATTCCGCTGAAAGCTCCTCCCAAATCTATTGCTTTGGTTAAGGCAATAAGAAATGAGGGACAAAAGTTCACGCCGGTAATGATACCGAGCAAAAAACCGCTGTTGGTGAATTTTACACTTTTGGGAACATGACACTGTTTTTCGGCACGAGAAGTGCGCAAAGCGTTTAAGATCAAAAAGATTGAGAGCAGGATATATGAAATGCCTGTGAATAAAGTTCTCTCTTTTTGCGGAAGAAAAGAACCCAGCCATCCTGCCAAAGCGCCAAAAAATAAATAGGCGAAAAAGCGTCCTGCGCTGATTTCCAGAACTTTGTAAAAGCCGTTTTTCAAGCTCCTGTCTTCCGAAATTAGGTAGGGTAAATAAATGGGAGCGCAGGTCAGCAAACAAACAGTGCCGGTTGATAAACCGAGCAAAAAACCTTCCGATAAAGTTGCCCAAAGCATTATAAAATCAACCTCATATCTGAATTCCTATTTCGGTAACTCTTTCATTTTTAAGGCGCCGGAAATGCATTTTTGCACGCAAAGTGAGCAACCGACGCATTTATCTTCGTCAATTTGGGGAAGTTTATCCTTGTCCAAAGAAATAGCTAAATACGGACAGCGGGTGCAATTTCCGCAATGGATGCAAAGTTCGGGAATGAGAGAAGAGACTTTTTGCTTGGGGGGTAGGTCCATGAAATCGGTTACGGGTTGCGGCAATGCAATTCCGATAAGTTCTTTCACGCTTTTGATGTGTCGTGCTTCCAGCAAGTAAGAGAGCCCGCTTTCCAATTCCTCTATAATGCCGTAGCCGTATTTTTCCACCAAAGTGCAAAACTGAACAGTTTCCGCTCCCAAAGCCAAAAAATCTGCCGCTTCCTTGTAATCCATCACTCCCCCGTTGCCGGAAATGGAAATTCCTCTTCCCGCGGCTCTGGAAATGGTCAAATAGCTGATGGGCAAAACTCCTGCTCCGGACATTCCGTAAAGGACACCTTCGTCCCATTTTCCGCGCGGCTTATCTCTAAAGGCAAGTGTCGGGAAAGTATTGGCTAAAGTCACTCCCGCTTTTTTCTCCGGATACTTATCAAAGATTGATTTAATAGCGTTAATAATGGGCACGATAGAAGTGACTGCACCGGTCAGTTTGAACAATTTGGGAATTTCAGGATTGCTGATTTCCATTACCCAATCAACTATTTTTGCGGTTAATTCCGCATTTTGAGAAACTATATCTCCGTGAGTTCCGTCTCCGCCTTGTGGACAGGATAAACTGTATTCTATACCCATTGCTCCGGCAGCTTCCAACTTTTTGGTATTGCTTTGCCAGACTGCTTTGTCGTTTATGTCGTCACCTGTTACGGGACCGCCGGTGGAAGCCATGGTCAAACGGTCAGGAAATTCATTTATTAATTGTCGGATTTCACTGCAGACACGGTCTAAAGGATGTTCGGAAACATTATCGCAATTGCCGTAAGTATCGGGATTGAAGACTAGCATATATTCTCCGGGAATGTGGATGGGAACATTGTCAAAGGCTGTTTTCATAATACCTCCGGCCCAACCGGCAGTATAAGCTTTTTTCATTTGGTCGTAACCATCGGTCGGAGGTGCAGCTGAAAGCAGGAAAGGACTTTTTACAGGTCTTCCAAAAAATTCCGCATTCACCGGAACCGGCAGTAAAATTCTTCCCGGAACAGGCTGCCAACTCTTTGTAGGTTTATCAATCAGAGGCTTTTCTTTGCCGCTGAATTGAGCTTCTATCGCCAAAGCTGTATTTTTTCCTGCCGCCACAGCTTCCACAACTGTTGTGGGACCGTTCATCATATCACCGGTGTAACATAAAGTAAAAGGTTCTTCTTGGGCGGAAAGGTCATAAATGCAAGGTGCAAAATCCGAAGGCTTCAGACTTGATGAATTACCTATCGCCATAAACACTGTATCAAAAGGACGAACTTGACCTGTGGCACCAATTTCGTCTTTGATTTTGGAAGGATGGAAAGTTTCACCTTCCGGTAAAAAAACGGGAACGGTGCGAACTGCTTTTACTTTGCCGTTTTCATGTATCACTTCGGCAATGCGGGTGCGGTTTGTAATGTGAATTCCCGCTTGGGTTAATTCTTCTTTTTCCGCTTTGGTCAGAGGCATTTCCGCCAAACTTTCCAGCACAATCATTTCCACATGGGCAGCACCTAACTTTTTAGCGGTTAAAGCAATGTCTGCACCAATGGCTCCACCCGTGACTGCAACTCTTTTTCCTTTTACTAAAGATGCGTCTTTTGTCCTTAAAAATTCATTTCCCCAATGAACTGCTTCCTTTCCGGGAATGTTCAATTTGAGCGGAATTGTGAGGCCGACAGCAATTATTATGGCATCGTAATCCTTTTTGTAATATTCCAGTTGAGCGGCAATGTGTTGATTGAAGCGGAATTTTAAGTTAAAAGAAGCTTCCAGAAAAGCTAAATCAGTTGCCAAAACTTCCTGAGGCAGACGGTGTTCAGGAATCAGATTACAGGCACCTCCTGCACCTTCATTTTCATCCCAAACTTCCACAGACCAGCCGAATTGCGCTAAAGTAACTGCAGCACTCAAGCCTGCAGGTCCGGCACCTATAACCAGAGCTTTTTTGCCGTTAGCATCGGGTTTTTCAAAAACAGGCATTTGATTAAGTTCTTTCGCTTTTTGGATAATAGTGGCTTGCACCGCTGGAATTTGAATGGGAATATCAAAACCTTGACGCACGCAAGCTTGTTGGCAATGGTAATCAGGACAGACTGCTCCGCAAATTCCGCCCAAAGGATTGCTTGCTAAAATTAAAGCGGCAGCGCGTTTGTAGTCTTGAGGCATACCTTTTGCGGCAGCTCTCATAAAATCAGCGGGAGAACAATCGGCAGGACATGCTGTTTTACATGGCTTTTCAGCACAATATTCACAGCGTTTAATCTCACTTTTTAACTGAGCGTCGGTCAAAAAAGTTTGGTTCATTGCAACCTCATTATGATAGGGTTAATTCTTTTGCGTGGAAGCTGATTTATATTTTTCCAGAGCCCATAGAACGGCTTCCGGCGTAGCGGGAAATTTTAAGGGAGCAGTATCTGCGCTTGAATTCAATGCTTCTATAGCGTGACAAAGAGCAAACCACACAGCTTCTCCGTAAATAAAAGGAGGTTCACCTATTGCTTTACTGCCCAATGCACCTGCTTCCTTACAAGGTGACTGCACCATTTCCACAACTAATTTTTCCGGCAAATCACGGATGCCGGGAATTTTGTAAGTGGACGGCGAAGATGCCAAATACTTGCCTTTGTCGTCATAAGGCATGTCTTCCATGGTGCACCAGCCGAAAGCTTGCATAAAAGCTCCGATGATTTGGCCTTTGTCGATATCAGGTTGAAGAGAAGGTCCTGTTTCATGCACCAGATAAGCGTCCAAGATTTTACTTTCACCCGTCAGAGTGTCAATTTCCATCCTGACTAAAGCGCATCCGCAGACAAAATAAGCAAAAGGATTTCCTTTACCGGATTTTTGGTCAAAGCTGAGATGAGGTGTGGCATAAAAGCCGTAAGCACCCAAAGCCAAACGACGGTTATATGCGGTTTTGACCAGTTCGGAAAAGGAAAGTTGAGCTTTTTTGTTGCTGCGTAAATATGCTGTATCATTTTCCAGCACAATATCTTTCGGTTTTGCATTCAGTCCTGTTCTTTCCTTAATAAGTTCCGCAGCCAGTTTGGTTAATCTTTCTTTCAACTGTTCAGCAGCAATGCGAGCGGCGTTTCCGTTAATGTCAGTTCCGGTGGAAGCGGCTGTAGAAGAAGCATTGCCCACGCGTTGGGAATTACTGCTTTCAACACGAATCCGATTTATCGAAATACCCAAAGTTTTGGCTACAATAATTGCCACTTTTGTGGAAACTTCCTGTCCCATTTCCACTCCGCCGGTAGTGACGGAAACAGTGCCATCCGTGTAAATCCAAATAAGTGCGGAACCTTGATTTAATAATGTTGTGGTAAAAGAAATTCCGAATTTGACGGGAATTGTAGCCAAGCCTTGTTTTTTGTCCGAATGGTTACTGTTGAATACATCAACTTCAGCCTGTAATGATTTATAGGAAGAAATTCTTTGCAGACGGGAAAACAAAGCTTTCAAATTGATTTCAGTGATTTTTTGCCCGTAAGGAGTGACATCGCCTTTCCGATAAAGGTTACGCAAACGCACTTCCAAAGGGTCAAGGCTCAATTCGTGCGCTATTCTTTCTATGATTGTTTCCATCACAAAAATGCCTTGCGGAGCTCCAAAACCGCGAAATGCAGTATTGGGCGGCAAATTTGTCCGACAAGCTCTGCCTCTGATACGCACATTCGGTATATAATAAGAATTTTCAGCATGAAACATAGCTCTTTCCAAAATGGCGACTGACAAATCTGCATACGCACCTCCGTTGGACAAAAGTTCAACCTCGTAAGCGGAAATTTTGCCTGAAGCGTCAAACCCGACTTTATAATAGCTCTTGAAAGGATGCCTTTTCCCGGTGCAGAGCATATCTTCTGTCCTGTTCAATTTTACTTCTACCGGTCTTTTTGTTACGAAAGCACCCAGACCGGCTAAACATGCCCAAAGTGTTCCTCCTCTTTCTTTTCCGCCAAATGCACCCCCCAATCTTTTGACATCAACAATGATATGATTGGCTGGAATATTCAACACTTGTGCCATAACGGACTGCACTTCCAAAGTGCTTTGCGTTGCGGAATAAAGAGTTAAAGTATCATCTTCACCGGGAATTGCCAGACAGCGTTGCGTTTCCAGATAAAAATGTTCTTGAGCGCTTGTTTCCACCGCTCCGGAAATGAAATGTTCAGCCTGATGCAGTGCGGCTTTAACATTGCCAATCTCAATTTTGCGCTCGGGAATATACCATTCCTTTTGGGCGTCCGCTTCGTCGATGGAAAGAACAGCAGGCAATTCTTCATACTCCAATTCAATCAGTTTAACCGCTTGTTCCGCAATTTTTGGATAAGGAGAAAGCACCATTGCTAAAGGCTGACCTGCATACATTATTTCTTTTTCGGGGAACAAAGGCTCGTCTTTTATCACATAACCGATTTGATTTTGACCGGGAATATCAGCACAACTGAGGACTGCGGTAACATTGGGCAAAGCCTTTGCTTTTTCCAAATTTAAGCCGATAATTTTGGCATGAGCAACGGGACTGAAGAAAAAGCGGGCATAAAGCAAACCTTCAGGCTTTCTGTCTTCTCCGATAAAGATACTTTTTCCCGTCACATGCAATTTGCCGCTAATATGATGAGGAAGCTGTTTCATGCTTTCCCCCTTTCGGAAACTTCACTTTTGGGCAGTATCTCACTCAACAGCTTCAGAAGATGATTTTTAATCAGCAGACGCCTATATTGTTCCGAACCGCGCAAATCGGAAATTGGCGTAAACTCTTGTTGTGCCTTCTCTGCCGCTTTGTTTATCAATTCAAAAGAAGCAATTTTGCCTTTCAAAAATGCCATGGTTTTAACTGCCAAAGCAGGATAGGGAGCAACTCCGCCCACACTTATGACAGCTTTATTTATCTTTGCGCCCTGCATTTGAATCTGCACTGCCGTAACCACGGAAGAAATATCCAGAGATTTGCGTTTGGCAGATTTCCAAAAACCGAATAAGTTATTATTTTCGGAAGGCAGAGGCAGCAAAACAGACAGGATGATTTCTCCTTCTTGCAGAGCGGTTTGTTTGTATGCATGATAGAAAATGGAGAGCTTTATTTTCCTTATTCCTTTGGCTGAAGCAAGTTCAAGAACTGCTTCCAAAGCCAAAAGTGCCGTTGCTCCGTCCGCCACCGGAGACGCATTTGCAATATTTCCCGCCAAAGTGGCAACATTGCGAATTTGTTCACTTGCCATTTGCTCAATAGTTGTGATTAAAAGAGGAAAGTAACGCTGCACCGATTTATTCTGTCTGATTTCGCTCAAAGTGACCGCAGCACCTATGCGCAGATATTTATCAGCGAGTTTAATGCCCTGCAATTCGTTAATTTCGGATAAAGAGATGATTTCTTCAGGATGCTGATTTTGAATATTGGCTTGCACCTGCAGATCAGTTCCGCCGGCAAGAAATTTTATTTTATCGGTCTTCTTGTTTTGCAGAAGCTCCCAAAGTTCTTCCAAACTGTGAGGAGCGTAATAATTCAGAGTTTCGTGCCCTTCTACATTTTCCGAGGGGGAAGTAATTAGAGCTTGCAATTCTTCCTGCAGCTTTTTTTCTACTGATTTTAACCGAGCAGGCAGAATTTCCCTAGCAGTAAGTTGCTTTTTACGCAAAATTTCAATTGCCTTCAGAATGCTGTCGTAACCTGTGCAGCGGCAAAGATTTCCTTCCAAAGCAGCTAAAACTTCGTTCTCCGAAGGATTGGAATGATTGAGCAGCAAAGCAAAAATGGACATCACAAAACCGGGCGTGCAGAAACCGCATTGTGTGGCATGGGCATCTAAAATGGCAGTTTGGATGGGATGTAAATTACCTTCTTCCGCTAAACCTTCTATCGTAATCAAGTGCTTATCCTGCAAGCGAGCAGCCAAATACAGACATGAATTTATTGCCCTATAAATAACTTTCCCTTTTTGCTTTTGCGCAATCACGACTGTGCAAGCGCCGCAATCGCCTTCATTGCAGCTGCATTTTGTGCCGGATAAATTCAGCCGGTCGTTTAATAGTTCCAAGGTAGTCATTCCCGGCGGAATAGCAATCTCGGTAAAGTTGCCGTTAAGCCAAAAAGACAGCTTTACCTGCTTAATTAAATCTGTTTTTCTTTTCATTTTATTATTCCTGAAATTTAGGTTGTTTAATTGAATTAAATGCCTGTTGTTTGTAAAGTATTTTTTCCGATTTGGGTGGGAACCTCGTTTTTGCAGAACCCGATAAATATATGTATAACTATTTATATTTGAAAATGATACAACTCTATAATGTCAATTTATTTAATCCGTTGGGATTTGTCCCAAAACGCATTAATTTATAGAAAGGAATAGTATATTGCAGGATGTAAATTGACCTCTTAGCTAAAAATCCTGTGATATTCCCTATTCTTGATGCTCATCGGATCCTCCCAAAACGATGGCTCAACAGCAGGCGGCGGGATAAAAGTTCCTGCCGCTTTTTTCTTTATCGCATTCATTACCATTGTGATAGTCTCTAGCAAGTAAAAAGCTTAATTGAAATAGGCAAATTCAGAGTTTGCGGTTTTCACTTGACAAAATGCATTGATTTAATAAGAAAAGATGAAGATAAGAATGTGAGGTTCAAAAAGAGGTTTGAACAGAGAGCAGAAAGGGAGGAAAGAATGTCTCAATATTCGATCAATGAAATCGTGGAATTAGCCGTCCAAACAGAACACAGCGGTTATGCCTTTTATAATGAAGCAGCCAAACATAAGGGTTTGGACAAGAAATCGTCGGATTTGCTCATTTACTTACGTGACGCTGAACTCAATCATGAAAAGACTTTTTTGGCTTTACGCGATGAAGAAGATTTGAAGAACATCACCATGACGCAGGATTGGGAGCTGGTTTCAGCATATTTAAAAACCATTGTGAATTCACGCCTTTTCAGTGATGCCGATTCCGCTATCAGACTTGCTTCTCGGGCAAATAACTTTGACGAAATCTTGGATTATGCCATTCGTTTTGAAAAAGACACTTTACTCTTTTTCCATACCATAAAGGACTCAATAACTGCACCCAAAGCACAGGCAGCGGTTGCTCGCATCATTCAGGAAGAACTCTCGCATGTCATCAATCTTTCTGATTATAAAGCTGCTTTACGCTAATAGGTAAAAAGCTATATTAACCGGTTGATAATTTCTCATCCTACGGAGGAATTTTGACTTTCTATGCCTAATTTTGATTTTAACAAACTGCGTTATGCCGGAGAAGTCGAATTGGTGCATATTCTGGAAGACGAGTATGCCATGAAATCCTATTACGACATCTTTGACAATAGAGAAGATCTGGAAAATATCACCAATCAAATGTTGGCTAATACCGTTAAACTAAATAAAGTAATTGCTCCGCGTCTATACAATCTCTGTGCGGAAATTCAGAAGTATTTCAATTTCAAGGAACCGGTGGATTTTTATCTTTTTGCCACTTCAGAAGTAAATGCCTTTTCCATAAACGGATTTGGCATCGTTCCGCACATCATCTGTTTTACTTCTTCCCTTGTTCAGCAACTTAATGACGATGAACTCCGTTTTGTCATCGGTCACGAACTGGGGCACCTCATCTACAAACACAGTCAGCTGGATGTAGTGAATAAAATCCTTGCCAATCGCGAAAATGAAGAAATTCCGACGGCGCTGGCAATATATTTTTTACGCTGGCAACGCTATGCGGAAGTCAGTTGCGACCGTATAGGTTACTTAGCCGTTCCGGATATTAAAGTTATCGGAACTGTATTCTTCAAATTCGCTTCCGGCCTCAATGAAACCTATCTTAACTTCAATATTGACGAATACCTGAAACAACTGGATAAAATTAAAAAAATCGCCGTCGGAGACTTTTTTTCCACGCATCCGAACAACCTTGTCCGTCTCCAGAACCTGCGATATTTTTCTCAATCGGTTTTGATGCCCGGGATTAAAGATAAGGACGCACTTTCCGAAAAAGCTCTTCTGCACAAAACAAGCAGCTTGATGAACCTACTTGAAATTCATCCTAAAAAAGAAAAAGATAAGCGCATCGTGGAATTTTACAGCAGTGTGGGCGTATATTTGGCTCAAGCTTCCGGCGATATTTCCGAAATTGAATGGAAAACCATGTTTGATTGGCTGGCTAACTATACCACTCAACCGGAAATTTACCTTAAATTCAAAAGTAAAAGAGATATCCTTAATCGCGTTGAAGAAATCTGTAAATATTTTTCTCGTCAGCATGGCGGAGAAAAATATGAATTGTTTGAAAAACTGACCCAACTTGCTATTATGGAAGGACGACTCGAGCAACCGGCAAAAGATCGCTTATACGAAATAGGAAAAAAGCTCAAAATTTCCAAAGAAGAAATTAACCACATCATCCGCCGCTCCACCGAAACTTATCTCAATCCCAGCCGGAAAACATTGTTCAACTGCTGAAATTGATCTTATTCCACCTCTCTTTTCTTCCTCATGATTAACGGGGGGTTAACGGAGGCTTACCCTCCGTTAACCCCACGCTAACCCCTTGCTGCATAAGAGCAAGAAGCGGAGCAGAATTCGCAAAGTATCATAGATTGAATAGCACTATTTACTGAATTCCCTGTTCAGTCCTAATAGAGTAAAGAATGGTTCAGCGATCACTTCATTGAAAAAAGGGTGGGATTGTGTCTTTGAATGAATCTATATATTGAAACATAATACTATTAAATAAGGTAAAACTTTTATAAACATTTTTCGGATTTTGTTTACTTGGCGTCTTATTTCTTCTCCCCACAATATCTTCAACCAATATGTAAAGATAATAATTTACATGCCTTGGATTTATCTGATTAGAGTCAATTTATGTACTTTTATTCTTCCTTTCTGTTCGATCCGCATAATATATATACCATTGCTGCATTGGTTTTCTAATTTATCTTTACCGTCCCATTCAAAGCTATGATACCCTTTATCAAGATAGTTATCTGACAAAATTACTACTTCCTGACCTTTGATATTATAGATTGATACTTTGGTCTGCCCTTTTGTATTCAGGATAAAGCTTATGTCTGTTGTTGTAGTAAAGGGATTTGGATAGTTGTTAATAACAAAGCATTCAGCAGTAACTGGTACAATCACATCTTCTGATCCTGTTGTTGATAATTGCAGCGGGATATCTAGGTTTGTAGAGGTTCCTATATTGACTACTACCTCAGGTATTACCAAATCCTGGTAATCAAAACGCTTAACTGTTACAGTGTATATTCCAGCTCCGGTCGGGTAAGAAAAAGTTCCAAGAGAGTCACTGAATTCAGGTAGTTTACCACTTATCATGATTTTAGCACAATCTAATGCTTGCCCTGTCTGAGAGTCATATATGTATCCCCGGATGCCGCCAATATATACTGATCCATATTCATAAGCACCAATATCAGGAGATGAACCTCTAAGATGATAATCTGCATCAAATTCCGGCATATCTGCTGTCACAATTCCTGCATCTATGCAGGGCGAACCTGCCTGCAAATGATAATCCAGAGCCAATGTGTCAGCGAACATCGGATTGGCTATAATATTGCCTCCTCCATACATTATTGAATCAGGTAAGACGCTAGATAGGCAATTATAATAGAACATTTCATGCTCATTTTCATTATGATACCATTGATAATAAACACTTTCAGCAGGGGCTATGATATTATTGGTATAGGTTGAAATTGAATTTCCAAAAATCCCATTACTGTTACTGATTAATGTATTGTTGTTATAGGATATATTTGGCAACTCCTGATAATTATGAGAAAGCAGCAGCCCCCAACCTCGAATTGAGTGAACAACATTATTGAAGATTTTAGCTGGAGCATACATTTCATCATTTAGTGGATAAATCTTAAGTGGAACGCCATTTGTTGAATGCAGCACATTATTAAAAATCTGGACATCTATTAAATTACTTATTGGGGAATAAACTGCAACTTTACCATATCCATAATTGTCAGCAATAATCAAAGAACCCCCGTCTCCATCGCCCGTAAAAGCACAAAATTCTGGATAATTAGGGCAAGTGGCAATGATTGTATTCCTTCGGCAATATGCAGTATCTGCATTCTCAAAAGTATAGGCTCCAAATCCAGGTAATTCATCAATAAGTCCTTCATAAATTAGCGTGTTACCGTATGCATTGTAGGTTCTGGTATTTCTTTGTCCAATTACATCGGACATTCCAGGATTACTATTTATAAATTTACTGTAAATAAGTTCATAATTTCTGAAACCTATAAAGATACTGCCATGTTTATGGTTTGTAAAAGTGCATGCATAAATCGACATAGTTTTATCAGTTGCAAAGACTTCCCCAGCAAATGTAAAGGGATTATAACCGTATTGTAATACTTGCTCCAAGGAGAAATCACAATCATACAAAAGAATTGAATCATCAAGGTACTCACCATTGATAGCAATGCGGTAGTTTAGAATACTGCTGTGCCGTAGTCTTATCCCGCCATTTCGAATGTGCAGAGCACCTTCTGAAACTGTTGATGGAGTCTGATAGGTAAGCAAAGTATTATTTATCTGGCAATACTCAAATATGGAATGAGGAGCTCCGGGCATGAAACAGATTCCGCCCCACCTCCAAGTAGGATTATCAGGATAGTGGTCAAAGACGATATTGTTTTCAGGGGTTCCCACAGCTACAATCTTCCCATAAACAACAAACATCTTCATTGTAGGTTCGCTACCACCATTCCAATGAATACCCTGCCAGTTGGTATCGCAATCGGCAGAACCAACTAAAATCTGAACTCCCGGTTGAATAGTGAGAGTAATGCCTGCATCCACATAGACAAATGCTGTGATATTATATGGATTATTATCCGAACTCCAGGTTGTATCCTGAGTGATATGTCCGCCTACATTTACTGCTAATAGCATTGAGCTCATTGCCAGCATGATGCATACCATTGTTACTTTCATTGCATCCCCAAAGACTCGGTATTCCTGAACATCAGGAATACCGGAAACTCTAACTTATTTAAGTAATAGCATCTTTTTTGTCTTGCATTTACCTGCTGTTTCGACTCGTGTAAAATATACACCCGAGCTTACAGACTTATTGTTATTGTCTCTGCCATCCCAGACAAATCTATATTTCCCGGGATTTAGTTTACTGTCAACCAAAGTTTTAATTTTCTGCCTTTTTATATTATAAATATTCAATTTTACTTTGGCTTCTGAAGCAATAGAGTTGAGTCCCTAATGTTGGTGTAAATTCCAAATTGTTGTTTCTCAGGTTGTTTGAGGGCATCTGATATCCTTCATTACTCACAATCTATATAAGGCCAAGTAGCCACAGCAGATCAGTCTTCGACACTTTGCTCTGCGCATTTCATATCTAGCCGGATTTATGCGTAACGCTGATTAAGTGGACGATTCTACCCAATAATGATACTGACGATTATACTATTTCTAGACTTGAAGAACGCATGAGCCAAATTTGCAGGACATGTGACCCTTTTTCGCCATTTGCAGTTTTCAGTGATTCTTTGTAGCTCAACCTTGAATTTCGCAAGTGGAAATAAAAAATCTTGACGAGAAATAGAAGTATTATAGAAAGTGAATATGAGAAGACGAACATACAAAGTGGAGGATGATATGAAGAGATTTTTATTGCTGAGCTTATTCCTTTTGACGGTTGTAGCCGGCATTCAAGCTGCTCCATACAGCACGTTGGGAGAGTTGAATGCGCCTGATGCATATGTTTTACCGCATAAGGCAGCCGAGTTAACTTTTACGAATTATTTTAGGAGGGAGTATTCCGATTTTGTGGGACAGCCGCCTTACGAGTATTATCCTATGGGGAAGATTTCCTTAGGTTTATGGGACAGGTTGGCATTAGGAGTGTGGGCAGGTGATGAAGTAAGTTTTTTAGATGCGAAATTGATGTTGTTGGAAGAGACGGGAACACGTCCGCAGATAGCGATCGGAATAGATAATGTATTTTCTCCGATGAAGGAAGATGTGGCAGATTTAAAGCCGGGAGACGATTGTTACGGTAATCCCGATGCCGCCTATTACGAAAAAAATTCTCCGTATATATGCATGACGAAAGCGTTTGTTTTGCGTAATTATACGGGATTGAAGTTAATGGAGACATATTTAACCGCGGGGATAGGTCAGAATAAATTTAAGGCGCAGACTGATTTTTCCAAACGGTTTGAGGGATTATTTGGCTCGATAACGACGAAGCCGCATAAGGATTTAAGTTTTACTTTTGAGTTTGACGGGTGTGATTTCAATGTCGGCGGAGCTTTTTCCTATCATAACATAGGACTGAAAGTGGCGTATGAGGGGTTGGAAGAGGAAGAGAACAATCGTTTTGGGATAGCGATTACCTATTTATTTGACAAGTATTCAACGAGTAAGCAGCGTCA